>Ga0310811_10003137_pt1 | contig 20765 bp, 15 predicted proteins | sample YCmetagenome_FD_207642 | JGI IMG/M metagenome (GOLD analysis project Ga0310811, IMG submission 207642) | Soil microbial communities from experimental microcosm in Duke University, North Carolina, United States - YC | ecosystem: Engineered > Artificial ecosystem > Soil microcosm > Unclassified ...
CCGCGACGGGCAGTTCCTCGGTCCGCTGACGTTCCTCCACGCGCGGCGCCACGGCGGGCGGGGAGAGCATCGGCGGGCTCTCCGTCCTGTCCCCCGGGCGGCCGCCGGGCTCATCCGGTCCGCTCACCATGTCACCTCGAACTCCTGGCGGCCGCGGAAGCCCCTGCCGCCGACCTGCCCGTTCACAACCGGTATCCCACCCCTGGGACGGTCTCGATGGCCTGGGGCTCACCGAGCTTCTTTCGCAGGGTCATCATGGTCACCCGTACGACATTGGTGAACGGGTCGATGTGCTCGTCCCACGCCTTGTCGAGGAGATCCTCCTGGCTCACGACCGCGCCCTCGGCGCGCATCAGCTCCTCGAGGACCGCGAACTCCTTCTTGGTCAGGGCGATCTCCTTGCCCTCCCGCGCGACGAGTCGCTTGCCCGGGTCGAGGCGGATCCCCGCCCGCTCGAGCACGGGGGGCAGAGGCGGCGCGGACCTGCGGCCCAGCGCCCGCACCCGGGCGACCAGCTCCATGAAGGCGAACGGCTTGGCGAGATAGTCGTCGGCGCCCAGTTCCAGGCCCTCGACCTTGTCGTCCACGTCGCCGGCGGCCGTCAGCATGATGATCCGCGACCCCGACCGCTGGGTGACGAGCTCGCGTGCCACCTGGTCACCGTGGACCTTCGGCAGGTCGCGGTCGAGAACGATCACGTCGTAGTCGATGTAGCCGGTCTTCTCCAGCGCGGCGGCACCGTCGTACGCCACGTCCACGGCCATCGCCTCGCGGCGCAGCCCGGTCGCGATGGCATCCGCGAGCACACGCTCGTCTTCCACCACAAGCACGCGCATGTTGGTCCTCCTCAGCTGGAATGACGTCCTCATTCTCCCAACACCCGGCGTAAGACTGCGGTAAGCGGTTCCCCGCGATCACGTGATGCAGAGCACATGAATTGGGTGGTTTGCGGCAAGCCCGTCAATGGGTACTGAGGGTCTACACCCCAATTGTCGTGTGCCGGGGAAGGTTTTCCCTCCCCAGGATCCGCTGCGGGGTCTGCGCACGGCATGTTTCGCCCCGAGAAAGAAGGTGAGATGGGCGAGTTCACCAGCACGATCGAATCCCGGCTCGACCAGGCCTACAAGGGTCTCGAGGAAGCCAGGTCGAGCGGAGACGCTTTCCTCGCCGACGCCCTCACCGCCGAGATCGAGGACTTACGCCGCTTGGCCGACGATCACGGCATCCTGATCCAGCGATAGGACGGCACCACACCTCAGGGGGCTCGCCAGTACGGCGGGCCCCCTTCGCCGTCTTCGGCCGGCGCTCAGTCGTGGTCCGGGTCGAGCGGCGCCAGCAGGTTGTGCAACTCCTCGAACAGCCCAGGTGCGGCGCACATGACCAGGTCGGGATGGACCGGCCTGCCGTACAGGCCGTCGATCCTGGCGCCGGCCTCGGTCGCGATCAGGCCGCCCGCCGCGTGGTCCCAGTAGTTGGTCCCGCGCTCGAAGTAGGCGTCGACCCGGCCGGCGGCGACGGAGCACAGGTCGACGGCGCAGGACCCCGACCTCCGGATGTCCCGGATCCGCGGCATGACCTCGGCGAGCACCTCGGCCTGTACGCGTCGCCTGTCGGCTCCGTAGCCGAAACCGGTGGCGACGAGCGCCCGGTCGAGAGGGACGCCGGTGTTGCACCACAGGCGCTCGCCGTCCAGCCACGCCCCCTCACCCTTGGAGGCGCTGAACAACTGGCCGCGGGGGATGTTGTTCACCACTCCGGCGACGATCTCGCCGTCCACCTCAACACCGATGCTCACCGCCCAGTCGGGCAGGCCGTACAGGAAGTTGACGGTGCCGTCGATGGGGTCCACGACCCAACGGACACCGCCCTCGCCAGGGGTGTCGCCGCCCTCCTCGCCGAGTACGGCGTCGCCCGGCCGAGCCTGGGCGATACGGGCGCGGATCAACTCCTCCGCGGCCTTGTCCAGGGCGGTCACAATGTCGGTCGGGCTGGATTTGGTCGTCAGGACCTCGGGCCGTGCGGGGCGCTTGGCGAGGAGCATCTCCCCCGCCTCACGGGCGATGTCGGTCGCCAGCGCCAGCAACTCCCCCGCCGTCACCCCTTCGCCGTGATCATGCACACCTTCGCGATCATCCACGGTGACCTGCCCCCTCACATTTGGTGATCATGCGCAGATTCGAGATCATGCCCCGCCACCTGCGCGAACTCCTCGCATGATCATGCAGTCCGGATATTTCCGGACTGCATGGTCACGAACGACATCCTCCCAGACCAGCGTTCGCCGGCCCGAGGACGTGCATGATCACGGTCGGCGACGCCGCAGGTCACGACGCTGATCCCCGAACCCGTGCATGATCACAGACAGCATCGGTGCAGGTCACCGGGGGTACGGCCGAAGGTGTGCATGATCACGCGCGGAGGGGTGGGAGGTCAGCGCAGGTGAACACGAACCTGTGCATGATCACCACAAATGTTCAGGGGGAATTCAGCTCAGGGACTCGGGGGGTGTCCAGGGGGTGCCGAGGACGTGGTGGGACAGGAAGGCCAGCACGGTGTCGTACCAGGCGATGGCGTTTCCCGGCTTGAGGACCCAGTGGTTCTCGTCGGGGAAGTAGAGGAACTTCGACTCGACGCCCGACCGCTGGAGATCCCACCAGAGCCGCAGGCCCTCCCCGATCGGCACCCGATAGTCCTTGTCGCCGTGGATCACGAGCATCGGGGTGGTGATCTTGTCCAGCGAGTTGTGCGGCGACAGCCGTGCGTAACGGTCGGAGCCGGGCGCGCCGAACTCCCGCTGCCAGTACATCGAGGCGTCCGTGGTCCCGGCGAACTGGTCCAGGTTCCACAAGGAGGCGTGGGTGACGATGGCCTTGAACCGGTCGGTGTGCCCGGCGACCCAGTTGGCCATGTATCCGCCGAACGATCCGCCCATGGCCGCGATCCGCTGGTCGTCGATCTCCGGCCGCTTGAGGCACTCGTCAGTGATCGCCATCAGGTCGGCGTGCGTGACCGGCCCCCAGTCGCCCCAGCCTCTGTCGATCATCGACTGGCCGTATCCGGTGGACAGCGCCGGGTCCGGAAGCAGCACGGCGTAGCCGCTCTTGGCCATCAGCCACGGGTTCCAGCGCCAGGACCAGTCGTTCCAACTGGACACCGGGCCGCCGTGGATCCACAGGAGGAACGGCGCCGGGTTCTCCGCCGTGGCCTCGGAGGGCACGACGAGCCAGCCCCGGATCTCCGTCCCGTCCTCGGCGGTGGCGCTGACCTCGGTCAGCGTGCCGGGCAGGTCCAGGGACGGCGTGGGCGAGGGCAGGTCGGCGACGGAGCCGTCCGGGGAGATCCGCACGGGGCGGGGGGCCGAGTCGACGGCGCTGCGCAGGGCGTAGAGCGAGCCGTCTGGGGCCGGGCACAGCTCCTGGTACGCCCCGTCGTCCGAGGTCAGCCGGGCGACGACGCCATCGAGCGAGATCCGGAACACCGGACGGCGACCCAGGTGATCGGCCACGATGTAGATCGCGTCCGACGACGGCGCCCACGCGACGGCGGTCGGGAACAGTTCGCCGCCCAGCGCGCGGCCCTCTCCGGTTTCCAGGTCGACGACCCACAGGTCGAGTGACGTCGAGAGTTCCCGGTCGCCCAGCCGCTCCCGCGTGCAGGCGACGTGACGGCCGTCCGGCGACACCGCCACGGGGCCGCCGAACTCGTGCCCCTCGGAGGTGGCCAGGGTGCGCCGTGCCCCCGTCGCGATGTCGATGGCGACGAGGTCGGCCCGCATCTCTCCGTTGGGGAGGAAGACCTGCCAGGTCGTGACGACCGAGGCCCCGTCGGGGGTGACGGCGAACGACGCCCTGTCCAGCGCCCGTCCCGGCTCCGGCGTCAGGTCGGCGGCGGCGTCCAGGCCGTCCCGTACGGCACCGGCGAGCAGGCGGGTCTGCGCCGGCCCGAGGTCGTGGTCCCAGTAACGGATGGGGTACTGCTCGTGCAGGATCGCGCTGATGCCGGCGTCCTTGCGAGCCTTCCGGCGGTCCTCCTCAGTGGCGGAGTCCCCGGGGAGCACGTCGGCGGCGAAGACCACCACGCCGCCCGCGGCCTGCACGCCGCCGATCCCGCCGGGCCTGGACGCGATCCGGCGGGGCTCGCCGCGCTCGGGCAGCAGCCACAACGCCGGGACGTTCTCGTCGTTGTCCTTGACGGTCTCGTCGGGCCGCCGGGAGACGAACAGCAACTCACCCTCAGCGGTGAACTCCGCGCCCGCCTCTCCCTTCGCGGACCGCGTCAGCCGGTACGGCTCCGCCCCGGCGTCGAGGGGGATCTCCCACAGCGCGGTGCCGTACGACGAGCGGTCGGGGCTGAGTGACTGGACCACGGACACGAGCCTGGTCCCATCAGGGGAGAGCCGCAGCGACACCACGCGCGGCAGGGCAACGTATTCACGGATGTCCGGAAATTGGCTCACCGTTCGAACCTACCCGGATCTTCACGTGATCCCCAACGGAGCACACCTCCGGAGGAGACCGGGCCGGATCCTGCGTAGGCTGGACGGTCATGGGGAGCACCTTGCCTTACGACGCCTTGCTCGTCGTCTCGTTCGGCGGGCCGGAGAAGCCTGCCGACGTCATGCCGTTCCTGGAGAACGTCGTGCGCGGCCGGGGAGTGCCGCGCGAACGGCTGCTCGAGGTCGAGGCGCACTACCAGGGCTTCGGCGGGGTCAGCCCGATCAACCAGCAGTGCCGTGACCTGATCGACGCGCTCGACGTCGACCTGCCGATCTACTGGGGCAACCGGAACTGGCACCCCTTCCTGGAGGACACCGTCCGCCAGATGAAGGCCGACGGGGTCAGGAAGGCGGCGGCGTTCGTCACGGCCGCCTACAGCTCCTACTCGAGTTGCCGCCAGTACCTCGACGACATCGCCCGCGCGCGGGCCGCGGTCCCCGGAGCACCCGAGATCGTCAAGCTGCGGCACTACTACGACCACCCCGGTTTCATCGCGGCGATGGCCGACCACACCCGCGCCGCTCTCGACGCCCTTCCCCCGGCCGTACGGGACACCGCACGATTCGTCTTCACCGCGCACAGCATCCCGGTCTCGATGGCGAGGACCGCGGGCCCCACGGGCGGGGCGTACGAGGCCCAGCTCAGGAAGGCCGCCGCGCTGGTCACCGAGCAGGTGGACGCCGACCGGCCCTGGGATCTGGTCTGGCAGAGCCGGAGCGGCCCGCCGAGCGTCCCCTGGCTGGAGCCGGACGTCTGCGCCCACCTGGAGGCGCTGCACGAGGACGGCGTCCGCGCGGTCGTGGTGGTGCCGATCGGGTTCGTGTCCGATCACATGGAGGTCGTCTACGACCTCGACGTCGAGGCGGCGACCCTGGCCGAGAAGCTCGGCATGGCGCTCAGCAGAGCGGCCACGGCCGGCACGCACCCGCGCTTCGTCTCCATGGTGAGCGAGCTGCTGGCCGAGCCCGAGCCCGTCTCCTGTGCCGCGACCTGCTGCCCGGCGCCGATCCGCCGGCCCTGAGCGTCCACCAGGCTGAGCGTCACGGGGGCTGAACGTCACCGGGCTGAGCGCCACCGGGCGGGAATCGGGCCGCTCAGGGATACTTCCGCGCGTACGACGTCGCCAGGCCGAGGACCCTGTCCACGTACGACCATGAGTGGTTGTAGAACCAGACGGCCTTCCTGAGCTTGTCGCCGCCGCGCCCGGCGCCGTTCGCGCAGAGGTATTTCGCGGCCGCCGGGACGGCGTCGTAGGGGCTCCATATGTCCGACTCGCCGTCGCCGTCGCCGTCGACGCCGTAGGACTTCCACGTGGCGGGCATGAACTGCATCGGCCCGAGCGCGCCCGCCGAGGACGGCCCGTTGTTGCGCCCGTGGCCGCTCTCCACCTGCCCGATGGCGGCGAGGACGGTCCACGACAGGCCGGGGCAGACCGTCGCGGCCCGCTGGTAGAGCTCCAGGTAGCTGCCCGGCCGTCCGACCAGCCCCGACGTCACGGTGGTCTTCGCCGAGGTGGTGGCGGGTGCGCGGCTCGCGCCCACGGTCACGATCTGTGCCTTCTGCCCGAGCAGCCGGCCGACCGCGTGCTTGTCGGGCGTGCCACGATCCGCGTGGATGAGGACCACGACGTCGGCGGCGAGCCCCAGTCGCCGTCCCAGGTCGGTGCTGACCAGGCCGTCGACGCCGGGCAGTCCGAGCGGCGCGGACGCCGCCAGGCGCACCCGCGGGCCGCCGTCGATCTGGAGATCGGTTCCGAGGACCATGCCCGTCCGGTCGACCGTCTTGCTGTCGGCCACGACCTCGTTGCGCGCGAGCGCGCTCCAGACCTCGGGCTGGTCGGCGACGGGCTTGGGCGTCCACGAGCGGAATTCGGTGGGGTCGACGGCGAGCAACTGCAGCCCCTGGCCCGCCGTGCGCACCGCGCCTCCGCCGGCGCCCGCCACCTTCTGCACGTGCTTCAGACCGGCGATCGCCTGCAACGTCCCGGCGGACACGGGAGTGGGGGTGATGGCCAGCATGCTGGGCGGCGTGACCTGCACGCTGACGACGTCGACGACGGGCGGGCTCGAGGGGAGCACCGCATCGGGGACGACCGTCGTCGCGGCTGGACGGTCGGCCGCGACGGGCTGCCGGTCCTCATCAGCGGAGACCAGTAGGACGACGCCTCCGGCGATGACCCCGATGATCAGTATGGTCAGCCCGGCCACAAGTGCACGAAGATGCGTGGACCGGGGAAGAAGGCGCACCCGGCCCAGGTTAATCCCTTCACCCCAAAGACGTAAAAATCACTTGCCATACGCCGGGGTTGTGCGCGAGGGTCGAGCTGCGTAAGCCACGTCCGCGTGCCATGAGGAAGATGCTCATGGCCGCCGCCGCTCCCAACCGGTGTGCCCGGACGCACAGCGTGCTCTCAACAGCCGGCCCCGACCGGACCGGGAGCGCGTGACGACACAGTGCTGAAGGGATGCGACATGGTGGGGCCGTACCGAGGCCTGTTCGGCACGCCCGGGGCCAAGGGCTTCGTCATCACCGGCTTCATCGGGCGGATTCCCATGTCGATGCTCGGCATCGGCGTCGTGCTCCTCATCTCCGCGATCACGGGCTCCTACGCCACCGCCGGCGCGGTGTCGGCCGTCTTCTCACTCGCCTACGCCATGGCCGCCCCGGTGTCCGGCCGTCTCGTGGACCGGTTCGGCCAGGCGAAGGTCCTGGTGCCGTTCGCCCTGCTCCACGGAGTCGCCCTCTCCGGCCTGATGGCGTGCGCCCACGCGAACGCCCCGATCTGGACGCTGTACGCGACAGGCGCCGCCGCGGGCGCCACCGCCACGTCGCTGGGCTCGATGGTGCGCGCCCGCTGGTCGCACGTCCTCAAGGACTCCTCGCAGCTGCACACCGCGTTCTCGTTCGAGTCGGTGGCCGACGAGGTCATCTTCGTCGGCGGCCCTGCCTTCGTGACCGCGCTCGCGACGACGGTGAACGTGTACGCCGGGATCATCGTCGCCATCGTCCTCACGCTCGTGGGCACTCTGGCGTTCTCCGTGTTGCGCGGCACCGAGCCGCCCGCCGTCCGGCACAGGGAACACGCGGGCTCCCCCATCGCGATCCCCGGGGTGGCCCTGCTGTCGGCCGTCTTCCTCGCGATGGGCGCGGTGTTCGGCTCGGTCGACGTCATCACCGTCGCGTTCGCCGACGAACAGGGCAGCAAGGTGGCGGCGGGGTTCCTGCTCGCGTCGCTCTCCGGCGGGAGCATGGTCTCCGGCCTCTGGTACGGCTCCCGCCACTGGAAGATCAGCCTGCGCAGCCGGTTCATCAGGGGGCTTTCGATCTTCGCGGTGGGGCTCACACCGGTCCTGCTGATGAACGACATCCGCCCGATGGCGGTGGCCCTGTTCTTCGCGGGCCTCGCGATCTCGCCCACTCTGATCACGGGCTTCTCCCTCATCGAGCGCCTGGTGCCGACCTCGCAGCTCACCGAGGGCATGTCGTGGATCTCGACGTCGATCGGGTTCGGCGTGGCCATCGGCGCATGGGCGGGCGGCCACCTGACCGACGTGTACGGCGCGTCGAACGCCTACGGATTCACCTTCGCCTGCGCCCTCGCCGCGGCGGTCGTCGGCGTGGCGGGGTCCACGCTGGTCCGGATGGAACACCGCACCAACTGACCCGCGGCGGGGCCATAGGCAGCCGCCGATTTTATGAGTAGTGTTCATGTTCCACGACGGGGGCGTGCGGTTTCACTGCGCGAGGAGGAACATGGGCGCCTTCGTCAACTGGGCACGCAACCAGTCGGTCACTCCCTCGGAGTTCCGGACACCCACGTCCGCCGCCGACGTGGCGCGGGCCGTCACGGATGCCGCGCGCGGTGGGCGGCGGGTCCGGATGCTGGGCACCGGGCACTCGTTCACCGGGGTCGCGCTCACCGACGGGATCCTGCTCAGACCGGACGGGCTGACCGGGATCATCGAGACCGGCGACGGCCGCGTCAAGGTCGCCGCCGGCACGCCGCTCCGCGCGCTCAACGAGGAACTGCAGGCACGCGGACTGGCCCTGGCCAACATGGGGGACATCACCGCCCAGACGGTCGCCGGGGCCATCCAGACCGGCACCCACGGCACGGGACGGGAGATCGGCGGTCTCGCCGACCAGGTCCTCGAGATGGACATCGTCCTGGCCGACGGCTCGGCGACCACCGTGAGCGAGGGCGATCTGTTCGACGCGGCGCGTGTCGGCCTGGGCGCCCTCGGCATCCTCACCGCTGTGACGTTCCGGGTCGAGCCGTCGTTCCTCCTCCACTCGCGCCGCGAGCCGATGCCGTTCAGCCGCATCCTGGACTCGCTCGACGAGCTCACGGGAGACAACGAGCACCTCGACTTCTTCTGGTTGCCGCACACCGACACCTGCCTGGTCAAGCGGAACAACCGCTCCCCCGGTCCGGCCAGGCCGCCGGGCGCGTTCAAGCACTGGCTGGACAACGTCTTCCTGGAGAACACCCTCTTCGGCGCGATGTGCGCCGTGGGAGCCCGCGTCCCCGGTGCCATCCCGCGCATCAACAGGCTCTCGGCGAGCGTGCTGAGCGCGTCGGAATGCGCGGACGCCTCATACAAGATCTTCACGTCGGTCCGGGAGGTGCGCTTCCTCGAGATGGAGTACGCCATCCCCCGCCACCACCTCGCCGAGGCCCTTCGTCAGACGCGGGACCTGATCGAGCGATCGGACTGGAAGATCACCTTCCCCGTCGAGGTCAGGGTCACACCGCCGTCCGACGCGTGGCTCTCCACCGCGTACGGCAGGCCGTCGGCGTACATCGCGTGCCACGTCTACCGCCCGACGCCGAACCCGGATTACTTCGCGGGCGTCGAGGAGATCATGACGAGGTTCCAGGGCCGCCCGCACTGGGGCAAGCTGCATACGCGGGACGCGGCATATCTCCAGACGGTCTATCCGAGGTTCGCCGACTTCCAGGCGTTGCGTGACAGGCTCGACCCCCACGGGCTGTTCGCCAACGACTATCTGGACCAGGTGCTCGGGGCGGCACGCGTGAGTTCCCCCGCGGACGGCCCGGAAACCACGGCCACGTAAAGAGAACCCCCTTGTGACGCTTTCCCGGCGTGTCGGGTTGCCTCACCTGACCGGCTTACGGGCACATTGCGAGGCACGGGCAGCCTGAGCCCGGCGTGCCACTCGAACCCGGGGGAGCAAGTGCACATCAACCCCTCCCGCAGGCGGGGCCTGACGGCCTCTTCAGCGGGGGCCGCCGCGACCGCCGCGGCGACCACGACGCCACCCGTCGCCGCGCCGGCGCCGGGACGGCCGCATCCACGGACAGTGAGCGCGCATCACCTCAGGAAGAACGACCCACCATTCTCTCGCGTCATGAGCCGACTCCACCCCGCGGGGCGGCGCCGTACGGGACAATCCGTCGAGGACACCTGCCCGCTTGCCGTACCCCGGCGGGCTGTAGCAAGGTGAGCGCGGAAAATGTGACCGGCGTCACAACATCTGCCCCACCCCTGGGCGAGGCGATGTTCGGACATGCCGGGTACGGTGCTGGAAGGCAACCGGCTCACGCGAGAGACTCAAGGGTCCGGGGGAAGACGCAGCACGATGACGAAGGGACTCGCATGCAGGAGCTCCGTCTCGTCGCGGTAAGTGAGGACGGCACGTATCTCGTCCTGGCCACGGCCGGACGGGGCACGCGGTTCACGCTTCCCGTCGACGACCGGCTCCGCGCCGCGGTCCGCGGCAACTTCTCCCGTCTCGGCCAGTACGAGATCGAAGTGGAGAGTCCGTTGCGCCCCAAGGAGATCCAGGCTCGAATCCGCGCCGGTGAGACGGCGGAGGAGATCGCGGCCACCGCCGGCATCCCGGTGGAACGCGTCCGCTGGTTCGAGGGACCCGTTCTCCAGGAGCGCGAGTACATGGCCCAGCAGGCGCAGCGCGCCCCGGTCCGCATGCCCGGAGACAACACCCCGGGTCCGACGCTGGGCGAGCTCGTCGCCGAGCGTCTCACCCGCCGCGGCGTCCCCGCCGACGAGATCGACTGGGACTCCTGCAAGCGCGACGACAACCTGTGGCGGGTGAAGCTGGGCTTCGTCTGGAATGGGCACACCCGGCACGCCGAGTGGCTGTTCGACCCGCGCCGCCGCCACATCACCCCGAACGACGACGAGGCCATGCGCCTGTCGGCGGCCGAGTACGTCGAGCCCGACAGCGACGACTCGACCGTCCGTCCCTTCGTGCCGAGGCTCGCGGCCAAGCTCGCCCCCGTGGCGCCGCTGCCGGGTTCCGGCCGGCAGGACACATACGGGCGCGCCGAGCCCGGCTACGACCGCCCTGCCGTACGGCACGAGCCGCCCGCCCGTCTCGACCCCCCGCTGCGCCAGGAACCGCCGGCGTGGCACGAGCCCCGCCACGAGGACCCCCCGGCCTACCGGCCCGAGCCGCGCCACGAGGAGCCCGCCGCGTACCGCGCCGAGCCCGCTCCGGTGCCCTTCAGGCTGCCGGAGCCGCTGGTCGAGCCCGACGAGGTGGAGGAGCCTCCCGCCTTCCGGCTGCCTCAGGCGACGCCGGTCGCGCAGGCTCCGACGCCGCTGCGCCCGGTCACCGATGACAGGCCTGTGAACCACCCGGCCGTTTCCGCGCCGGAACGTGCGTCGACTCCCCCGATCCCCGACATCCTTCTCCCCTCCACGACCGAACCCTCCGAGCCGGACGCGCCCGAGCCCGTCCTCGACGGCCCGCAAGAGCCGCAGGACACATCCGCGCGTGACACGGCCACGGAGACAGAGCCGGAGACGGCGGAGCACGAGACGGCCGGGGGCGGAACCGTGAACCAGACGAAGGACCAGACGGGCGACGAGAACGCGCCGGCGAGGCAGGCCGCGGCGGCCGAGGATGCCGCGACGGCTTCCGCCGAGGTCGCCGCCACGCAGGACGAGCCCGCCACCAAGCCTGTCACCGAGGCCGTCGTGGAGACGGCCGCCGTCGGCGAGAGGCGAGAGGCGGCCCCTGCGGCCGTCTCCGGGGACAAGGCAGGCGACAAGGCCGGCGACGCCGACCGCCCCGCGGCTCCCGTGAAGGCGCCGGCCGTACCTGCTCCCGCTCCTCGGCCGACGCCTGCTCCGCGGCCGGTTCCCGCTCCCCCGCGTGCCGCGGGTACGGCACCGGCCGGCGGTTCACCGGTCCCGGGCTCGAAGGGGACGGAGAAGGCCGCGCCTGCGCCGTCCAAGGCACCCGCTCCTGCCACGACGGGCCGTGAGGTGCCCGCTCAGGCGCCTGCCGCCGCCCGCGCCGGGGCGCCCGCCGCGAACGGCGACCGTCCCGGTGGCGGGAGAGCCGCCGCGGCGGCTTCGGCGGCCAAGGACGCCGGCGAGCCCGCGGCGAAGGAGGCCGCCAAGGCTCCGGCACAGGGTGCCGTCAAGGAAGCGCCCAAGGACGCGAAGCCGGAGACGCCCGCACCGCCCGTGCCGAAGCCGGCACCGGCGCGGCCGCGCAAGTCGCGGGGCCGTCGGGCCTCCGTGCCGACGTGGGACGAGATCATGTTCGGCGCGCGCAAGCCCGACTAGGCCCGCGCGAGCGACATCAGATGTGAGCCTGACCGGCGCGGCGAGAGCCCGACCGGCAGGCCGGGGCCTCGTGTCGGAACGTCGCGATGTGCGGTCCGCCTCGTGCGGGCCGCTTTTATCGATTCGGCGAGGCGAGGAACGGGCCGATCCAGTCGGGAGTGACCTCCGCGGCGAACTCCACGCCCTGAGCCTCTCCGGTGTCGACCGCGGGATAGCCGCCGGTCCCCGCGCCGACCCCGGCGACCACGGTCAGCACTCCCGACATCCGCTGGAACACCGTCTGCCGCAGGGTCCACCCCACGATCGCGCGACGCTCGACGACGGCCTGTCCCCGGCGCAGCGACCCGTTGCGCACCGACAGTCTCGTGCCGTCGTAGGCGTGCCCCAGGGAGCGGTAGCGGTCCAGCCCGAGCGGTATTCCGAGCAGCGCCAGGACCAGGGCGGCCGACGCGGCCACCTCCCATCCCAGCAGGAACATCGCCGCGGCGACGACCAGCCAGGGCGTGACGGCCCGGAACAACCTGCGGCGCCGCGCCTGGGACGGGTGCGGCCGCAGCGGCGTGGCGAAGGGCCCGATGGCCTCCGAGGCGACGTCGACGGCGTACGTCCGGGGTGTCACCGGCAGCAGTTGGCCTCTGGTCTCCGAGTCCCCGAGGCCGGTGACCACCGCCCACAGCCGCACGACCTTGAACCGGCGTTCGATCAGTCCGTCGACCAGTTCGTATCCGCGGATCCGGCGGCGTTCCAGCGAAACCGCCCGGCGGGTGACCAGGCCCCGCTCCGCCACGAGGTACCCGTCCCGGGTGCGCAGGGTGAAGTCCCAGTTGAAGACGGCGTACATGATGCCCCCGACCACGGGCATGGCCAGGATCAGCAGCACCACGCCGGCGACCAGCAGGGCGGGATGTCCCTCCACCCAGGTGAACACCGCCCTCGCCTTGCGCGCGTCGACGCGCAACTCGCCGCCCACCTGGAAGACCAGGCCGACCGCTCCGGCGATCAGCGCGAAGGGCGTCAGCAGGTACGCGCCGGACAGCGGGCCGTACCTGAGCCAGGAACGCGGCACACGGCCGATGATCCGCTCGTCGTGGTGGCCGGGGGTCCGCCCGGCGGCCGCCCCTCGTGCGGAGATCGCACCGTCCCGGGGAGTGCCGTCCTTCGAGGCGCCGTCCCGTGCGGGGGCGTCCACCGCTGTGCCCTCCGCTGCCGCCGAGCCCTCCGGCTGGGGGCGGGGTGTCACCGATCGGCGGGCCAGCAGCACCGCCCGGAGGCTCTCGGCCTCCTCCACCGTGAGCGCGTCGAGCTCGCCCTCCTGCTCGCCGCCGCCTGCGCCCGTGTCGAGTTTGAGGACGGCGAGGCGGAGCAGGCGATGCAGGGGCGGGGTGGTGATGTCGATGCCGCGGACCCGTTCCAGGGGGATCGTCCGCACCGACCGGCTGATGAGCGCGCGGGTGAGCTCCAGCCGGTCGCCGGACACGCGGTAGGTGAACGTCGCCCACCGGACGACCGCGTAGACCACCGATCCCCCCACGCCGAGAGCCGCCCAGCCGAACGACGCGGGCGAGAATCCGCCCGCCACCAGGACACCGGCGAGCGGCAGGAGCAGCGTGGGCAACATCCGGATCGGGTCGATCAGCAGGACGCGAGGGCTCAGCCGCCGGGCCACCCCCGCCTCGCCGTACGGCGTCGCCCCGGGACGGACGGGAAGGCCGCCGGGGCCTGACGGCCAGGACCCGGGCTGACCGGGCCCCGGCTGCGCGGTTCCCGACTGTCCAGGTCCCTGCTGTGCGGGACCCGGGCGCCGGGAATCAGACTGCGCGGGGTCCGGCTGCCGGGGATCGGGCTGCGCGGAACCGGGCTCTGTCATGTCGCGTCGTCCCTGAGTTCCTGAGCCCGGCGGGCCAACTCCTCGGCGAAACCGGCGGCCACGTCGTAGTCGAGTCCCTTGATCGTCGACGACCCGGCGTGCGACGCCGTGCGGATCTCCACGGTGGCCAGGCGGAGCGCGCGCTCGAACCAGCCCTGCGCCTTGTCCACCGTCTGGATCCGGCTGACGGGGACGAACACCCATTCCCTGCTCAGCCAGCCCGATCTGGCGTACACGACGTCGCCCGACAACTCCCACCGATGTACGGCGTAGCGCCACAGCGGTTCGATGATCACCAATGGTGCCATCACGACGCCGACGACGAGCGGCAGCAGCCACGCGTGGTCGGACAGCCAGCCGGGCACGACCGCCCAGTCGCTCCGGCCGATCCAGAACGCGAGAAGCAGGGCGCCGCCGAAGAAGATGGCGAACCCGATCAGCGACTCGATCAGCCACAGGGCGATCGCGCGCCGTGACACCCGATGAGCCGGATCCCGTAATGGACCTTTCACAACCCCACCCTAAGAGATCGGACCCCGCCGTCAGCGATATGTCAGCGGCTGATTGCGACGCTCAGTGAACTGTCAGTGGCATGCCGCAAAGTGATGGTGTCCACGACGAGGGAGAAGAAATCCATGAGATACGCGATCCAGGCACAAGGTCTGGCCAAGCACTACGGCGAGACCCGGGCGCTCGACGGAGTCGATCTCGAGGTGCCCCAGGGACGGCTGCTCGGAGTGCTGGGGCCCAACGGCGCGGGGAAGACCACCGCCGTCCGCATTCTCGCCACCCTGCTGCGGCCGGACGGGGGCCGGGCGCAGGTGGGCGGGTTCGACGTCGTGAAGCAGGCGCATCAGGTGCGGTCACTGATCGGCCTGACAGGTCAGTACGCCGCGGTCGACGAGACGCTGACCGGCGTGGAGAACCTCGTGATGATCGGCCGGCTGCTCGACATGACGCGGGCCGACGCCCGGCGGCGCGCCGCCGAGCTTCTCGAGCGCTTCGACCTGACCGACGCCGGAGGCCGCGCGACGAAGACCTACTCGGGCGGCATGCGCCGGCGCCTCGACCTGGCGGCCAGCCTGATCGGCCGCCCGCAGGTGCTGTTCCTCGACGAGCCGACGACGGGTCTCGACCCGCGCAGCCGCACCGAGTTGTGGGGCGTCGTGCGCGGGCTCCAGAGCGACGGCGTGACCGTGCTGCTGACGACGCAGTATCTCGAGGAGGCCGACCAACTGGCCGACGACATCGTCGTGTTCGACCACGGGAAGGTCATCGCCGCAGGCACGTCCGACGAGCTCAAGGCGACGACCGGCGGCCAGGTGCTGGAGGTCCGCCCGGCGGAGACCGCCCATCTCGACCTGGTGGCGCGCGTGGTGGGCGACATCCTCGACCTCGCGCCCACCGTGTCCGGCGGCATGGTCAGGGCCGGTGTGCGCGACCCCGCCGTCGTCCCCGCGATCGTCCGGCGCCTCGACGACCTCGGCGTGATCGCGGCCGAGCTGTCCCTGCGCAAGTCGAGTCTCGACGAGGTCTTCCTCGCTCTCACCGGCCACGCGGCCGAGGAGAAGGCGCAACCCGCGGAGGTCGCGGCATGACCCGCACGACCACGACCCGAAGGGTCCCCGAACGGCCGGCACCGGCACGACCGGCCACGACACCGACGGCCCTGGATCCGGCCGCTCGTCCGAGCCCCCGCGACAGCCACCACGAGGAGACATCATGACCGCGATCGCCCAGACCGCGACGGGCGCCGTCGCCGCTCCGAGGATCAGCCCCTCGGCCACGCTCCGCCACACCATGACGCTGTCGTGGAGAAGCCTGGTCCAGATCAAGCACAATCCGATGGAGCTGCTCGACCTGAGCGTCCAGCCCGTCATGTTCCTGCTGCTGTTCACCTATGTCTTCGGCGGGGCGATCGCGGGGTCGACCGGCGACTACCTGCAGTTCGCGCTGCCCGGCCTGGTCGCGCAGAACATGCTGTTCGCGAGCATGACCACGGCGGTCGGGCTGAACACCGACATCACGAAGGGCGTCTTCGACCGGTTGCGAAGCCTGCCGATCGCCCGTTCGGCGCCGCTGGCGGGACGGATCGTGGCCGACACCCTCAAGCAGGTGTGGGCGTTCGCCCTCTTCCTGGGGCTGGGCCTGGTCCTCGGGTTCCGCGTCCACACGGGCCTGATCGGCGTCGCCGGTGCGCTCGCGGTGCTGCTGGCCTTCGCGCTGGCCATGTCCTGGGTGGCGGTCCTGGTCGGCCTCAGGGCGTCCGACCAGGAGAAGGTCCAGATCCTGATGTTCTCCCTGATGATGCCGATCACCTTCACCAGCAACGCCTTCGTGCGGACCGACACGATGCCCTCCTGGCTGCAGAAGTGGGTCGAGGTCAACCCGGTCAGCCACCTGTCGGACGCGGTCCGGGGGCTGCTCAGCGGTGGTCCCGTCGCCTCGCACGCCGGAATCTCGCTGCTCTGGGCGGTCGGCATCGCGGTGGTGTTCGCGCCGCTGTCGATCCGGGCCTTCCGCAACCGCGTCTGATGACGGCGGCGCCGGTGCTAGCCCGCGAAGGCCACGGCCTGTTCCCTGGTCATCGCCCGGCCGCGCTCGTAATGCCGGGAGAACTCCTCCCGGCCGAGCGCGGCCGTGGCCGCCTCCGTGGCCCGGAGATGGTCGTAGCCGACGACGTCCACGATTCCGCGTACGGCGGTCGCCCCGCCGAGGAGCACCGCCGCCCGCTCGTGATCACCTTCGAGAGCGGCGAGACCGGCGTACGCCACGATCACATGGGCCACCACCGGCCCGTCCTGCGACTCCACCGCGAGGGCCAGCGCCTCGCCATGGAGGCGGCGGGCCCTTCCGAGGTCGCCCTCCTGCGCGGCCAGCATGCCGAGCGACGAGCTCAGCGTCGCGTGCAACTGCCGGGCCGACGACAACTCGGGCCCGCCCAGCAACCGCAGCGCCTCGTGGTAACACTCGCGGGCGGCGTCGAAGTCGCCCCTCTCCCGCGCGAAGTCGCCGCGAACGTGCTCGACACCGGCCTTCCCCATGGGGTCGGCGTTGTCGACGCAGATGCGCATGGCCTCCTCCAGCACCGAGTCGGCGCCCGCCCGGTCACCGGCGATGTTGAGGACGATCGCCAGACGGGTCCGCATGTACGGCGTGTCCTCCACGGCGCCGACCTCGTCGACGAGTGCGATGGCCTCCCGCAGGATCTCGATGGCCTCGCCGGTGCCGCGCATCGTGCCCGCCTCCGCCAGCGACGCGAGCGCGTTGCCCGTCCCCCATCTGTCGCCGACCTCCCTGAACCGGTCGAGCGAGGCCCGCAGGTGGCTCTCCCCCTCGGCGACACGGCCCGTGTTGAAATACACGTTCCCGCGGAACATGTACGCGGCGGCGGCCACCCACGGGTCCGGATGACCGAACAGGTCCTCCAGATGAGCGTTGGCCTCGAAGTCCGAGCCGAGCAGAAGCGCCAGGATCGGCGCGGCCATCGCCACCACCGGATGCGGCGGGCCCGAGACCGGGTTGTCCCGCATGAGCTGAATGGCCGTCTGCAGACTCTCCCGCGCCCTGTCCCACTGCAGGTCCGCGGCGGCCCAGGTGAGGCCGAGCACCGCGTGGGCGAGCGCGACCTTCACCGGGTCGCCCCCGGGGCCGCCGCCCTCCGCCAAGCGGATGGCCTCCTCGGCGCGCTGCGCGCCCTCCCGCCGGTGCCCCACCAGCCACCAGTACCAGCCGAGGTGGCCGACGAGCGTCAGCGCGATGTCGGTCTCGCCCTGGTCCGTGGCCCAGAGCAGGGCCGACGACAGGTTGTCGTGTTCGGCCCACAGCCGGGGGAGCCACTCGACCTGCTCGGCCCGGCGCAGGTGCGGATCGGCGGTCTCGGCCATCTGGGCGAAGAAGCGGGCGTGGGCCAGGCGGATCTCGCGTTCGTCGCCCATCTCCGCCAGCCGGTCGCCCGCGTAGGCGCGGACCGTCTCCAGCATGCTGTAGCGCCCGCCGTCGAACACCACCAGTGACTTGTCGACGAGACGGCCGAGCACGTCGAGGTCGCCGCGGCACACCTCTTCTGTGCTCTCCAGCGTCCCGCCGCCCGCGAAGACGGACAGCCGCGCCGCAAGCGTGCGCTCCTCCTCGTCGAGCAGGTCCCAGCTCCACTCGACGACCGCGCGCAGGGTCTGGTGGCGCGGCATGGCTGTACGGCTGCCGCTGGTCAGCAGGCGGAAACGGTCGCCGAGCCGGTCGGCTATCTGCTCCGCGGACAACGTCCGCAGCCGGGCGGCCGCCAGTTCGATGGCCAGGGGCATGCCGTCGAGCCCGCTGCAGATGCGCTCGACCGCGAGCCTGTCGTCCCGTGCCCGGTAACCGGGCCGCGCCGCCGCCGCACGGTCGGCGAACAGCCGTACGGCGTGGTCGAGGCCGAGCGGCTGGACCGGCCAGAGCACCTCCCCGGTGATGCCGAGCGGCTCGCGGCTCGTGACCAGGATCCGGACGCCGGGGCAGTCGGCGAGCAGCCGGTCGGCCAGCGTGGCCGCGGCGCCCACGAGGTGCTCGCAGTTGTCCAGCACGATCAGCTGCGCGCGTCCCGACAGCGCCGTGACCAGGCGGCCGGTCGCGTCGGCGTCGGCGGACGGGCCTGCCGCCGGTCGCACGGACACGAGCCCCATGTCCCGGAGGCCGAGCGCCGCCAGCACGGCGTGCGGGACCTGGGCCGGGTCGAGCACGGACGCCAGTTCCACGAGCCACGCGCCGTCCGGGACGGAGGACGCGAACGCCTCGGCCGACTCGACGGCCAGCCTGGTCTTCCCCGCGCCGCCGGGGCCGAGGAGGGTGACGAGACGGTTGCGGGCCAGCGACTCCCCCACCTGCTCGACGTCGCCCTCCCTCCCGACGAAGCTGGTCAAGCGGGCGCGCAGGTTCCCCTTCCGCACCGGCGGCGACCGTACGACGAGCGGCTGAGCCGGCGTCCGCGCGGGCGGCTGGGCCGACGGCCGGGCAGGCACGGGGCGCGCACCGTCACCGCGCAGGACGGAGTCACCATCCAGGACTGAGTCGCCACGCAGGACTGAGTCGCCGCTTGGGACGGAGTCGCCGCGCAGGATGGACAGGTGCAGCTCCGCCAGCGCGGGCGAGGGGTCGGCGCCGAGCCGGTCCGCGAACGTGGCGCGCGCGTCCTCGTAGGCGGCGAGCGCCTCCACCTGCCTGCCGGAACCGTAGAGGGCGCGCATCAGCAGCCCGCGCAACCGCTCCCGCAACGGGTGGACGGCGACGAGCCGCGACAGTTCGGATACGACGTCCGGGCGTGGTCCCAGCCTGAGCTCCGCGTCGATCCTGTCCTCGGTCGCGGCGATCCTGATCTCCTCGAGCCGGGCCACCTCGACCGCACCCGCGGGCAGATCGGTGAGCGGGGCGCCGCGCCACAGACCGAGAGCCTCCGTGAGCGCCCGTACGGCCAGGCCGGGATCGCCCGTCTCCAGGGCGCGGCCTCCCTCGCGGGCCAGCCGGGTGAAGCGGTGGAGGTCGACCTGATCGGGTGCGACCAGGAGGCGATAGCCGGACGGATCGGCCACCACGAGTGCGCGGTCGATCGTCGCCCGGAGCCGGGAGACCAGCGCCTGGAGCGCGTTGCCCACACCGTTCGGCGGATGGTCGTCCCACACGCCGGCGACCAGGGCGTCGGTGGGGACGGTGCGACCGGTGTCGAGGAGCAGGAGCGTCAGCAGCGCGCGCAGCCGCTGGCCGCCTATCTCGATCAGGCGGCCGTCGTCGCGCACCTCGAGAGGTCCGAGGACGGCGAAGCTCACACCGGTTTCCACCGTCACCCCCTGCATGCCTTGATTGTCGCCGAAAACGACCCTTCCCCGCGCGGTCAGTACCCTCATTCGGGGCCGGATGGTTGAAGTGGGACGAATCGAAGGACGGGACACAGCAGGTGAGAGCGGTACGCCCAGCGGGACAGCGGCACGGATCAGCCCGATTCGGTCGGTGCACCATCCCGATCCGCGTAGCATCATCGGGCATGGGGTCGCCGACGAAGTCCATGGGCGCACGGTGTGCCGTCATCATCACGGCGGTAACGCTCGCGGCGTCGGGCTGCGGGATCCTGGGCGGTGGATCGCCCAGGAACCTCGACGTGATCAGTGTGTCGAGCCCGCGCTTCCGTGACGGGGCGCCCCTGCCGCACGGCTATTCCTGCAGCGGCGGGCTGGGCAATCCTCCCCTCCGCTGGTCGGGGACGTCGGGTGCCAAGTCCGTCGCCATAGTGGTCGACGACAACAGTGCAAGGAGCAGCGCGGTGAACTGGGTGGTGTTCAACATCGACCCGAACACCACCGAGCTGGCCGAGAACGGCGTCCCGAGAGGCGCGAGGCAGGGCCAGGCGTCGAACGGCAAAGTCGGCTATACGCCTCCGTGCCAGACCGAGGGCCGTTACCGTTTCACTGTTTACGCCCTCGACACGAAGCTCGATCTCAAGCAGGGCGCGCCCCTGGCCGAGACGCTGGAGCACATCGCTGATCACACCATCGCTCGCGGTCGCCTCACGGCGGCCAACATCGAGTGACATGCTGAACGCCGGAGGTAGTCGTGCTACACCAATCTTCGCCTAGGGTGTGACAACGGTCATTGTGGTCAAGCAGAATCGGATCCAATTGCTGAGCGCAGGTGGTCAAAGGGGGCAGGTCGCGTCGATGGCCGCGCGATCTCACCGGCGTCGCTGGCAGGCCATGGCCTTGAAGGTGGTGCTATGACCGCGGTCATTATGGGCCTCGTCGCCGTCGTGCTCTTGGTGCTCGTCGTCGTGGCTCTGGGCATGCGCTCGATGAACCGCAGGGAGAGCGC
>Ga0310811_10003138_pt1 | contig 20765 bp, 20 predicted proteins | sample YCmetagenome_FD_207642 | JGI IMG/M metagenome (GOLD analysis project Ga0310811, IMG submission 207642) | Soil microbial communities from experimental microcosm in Duke University, North Carolina, United States - YC | ecosystem: Engineered > Artificial ecosystem > Soil microcosm > Unclassified ...
CCCCGCCCGGGCCCACGCGCGCGACGAGCCGGTCGATCCTGGCCAGGAAGGCGCGGTTCGCCTGCGCGTGCCGACCGGCCAGTCCCGGCTCGCCGAGCGCGGCGGCGAGGTAGCCGAGCCAGACCCGCGCTTCCTGGCGTTTGTCCGCCTCGATGGAAGCGGCGTAGCGGAGCACGGCCCGGAGTGCCTGCGCGGGCGAACCGGTGCCTTCGAGTTCGTCCATCTCCCGGCCGGTGCGCTCGTGGAGCAGATCGCGGGCGTGGACGAGCAGCGCCCGCTTGTCGGGGAAGCGATGCAGGACCAGGCCGGTCGTGCAGCCGGCCTCCGCCGCCACCGCGCGCAGCGTCAGCCCGCCCGGCCCGGATCCGGCCATGATCCGCCAGACCGCCCGCGAGATCCGCTCGGCCTGTTCCGCCTTGTCCGCCGTCCTCGCCATGGCCCCGCCTTTCGGTAACGACTGTTACGGTAACAGTCGTGATGATCAACGTGGCGGTCGAGGACTGGGCCGAACCCGAAGGCGCGAAACTGCGCGAGGACCAGCGTGCGGAGCTCGATGCGCGCTACGGCTGCGACGATCACGAGCCCGGCGTCAAGCCGACCGCCGAGGACGTCGCGGTCTTCGTGGTCGCCCGCGACCGCCGCGGGCGTGCGGTCGGGTGCGGGGCGCTGCGCCTGCTCGACGCGGCGGCGGCCGAGATCAAGCGCATGTACGTGGTGCCGGAGGCCCGCGGCGGCGGCGTGGCGACCGCCGTGCTCCGGGAGCTGGAGACCCACGCCCGGCGTCGCGGACTGACCACGCTCAAACTGGAGACCGGACCCGCGCAACCCGACGCCATCCGCTTCTACGAGCGCGAGGGGTACCGGCCGATCGAGAACTTCGGCCCTTACCGTGGCCAACCGCTTTCCCGGTGTTACGCCCGTGAGCTGTGACACGGTGGGCGCTCGCCTAAAGTTCAGCCGTGCCCGAAGCGAAAACGACCCGTCCTTCCGTCCCGTCCGGCCTGCTCGTCATCGACAAATCCCCGGGCATGACCTCGCATGACGTGGTCGCCCGCGTCCGCAAGATCATGGGCACGCGCAAGATCGGCCACGCCGGCACGCTCGATCCGATGGCGACCGGCGTGCTCGTGCTCGGCGTCGAACGCGCCACGAAACTGCTCGGGCACCTCGCGCTGGACCGCAAGACCTACCTCGCCACCCTCGCGCTCGGTGTCGCCACCGTCACCGACGACGCCGAGGGGGAAGAAGTGTCCACCGCGGAGCCCGCGGAGATCGCGGCGATCGGCGACGACGCCATCGTCGCCGGAATCGCCGCGCTGACGGGGGAAATCGAGCAGGTGCCCAGCTCGGTGAGTGCGGTCAAGGTCGCCGGCAAGCGCGCCTACGCCCGCGTGCGCTCCGGTGAGGACGTCGTGCTCAAGGCGCGCCCGGTCACCGTCTACCGCTTCGATCTGCTCGCCACCCGCCGGGCACCGGGCCGCCTGGAACTCGACGCCATCGTCGAGTGTTCCTCGGGGACCTACGTGCGCGCGCTGGCCCGCGACCTCGGCAACGCCCTCGGCGTCGGCGGCCACCTCGCCGCGCTGCGCCGCACCACCGTCGGCCCGTTCACCCTCGGCCGGGCCAGGACCCTGGAGCAGCTCGAGGAGAGCCCGATGCTGTCCCACGACCTCAGCGCCGCGGTCGCCGCCGCCTTCCCGCGCTACGAGGTGGACGCGCGCACGGCCCGGTCCGTCCAATATGGACGGCAGATCCGGGCCTCCGGCATCGAGGGCACCTACGGCGTGTTCGGCCCGGACGGGCACGCGGTCGCCCTGGCCGTGGACGCGGGCGGGGTGTCGCGCTCGATCGTGGTGCTCGATCCGGCGTAAGGGCCCACTGCGGCCGGGCTCGGTGTCTCCGGTGGCGACCGCCGGCGGCTACGCTGCACACCGTGCAAAGGTGGCGTGGTTTGGAAGACCTTCCCGGTGGCTGGGGACGGTGCGTGGTCACGATCGGCGTCTTCGACGGGGTGCACCGGGGACATCAGGCGCTCATCGGCAAGACCGTCGAGATCGCCAAGCAGCGCGGCCTGCCGAGCGTGGTGCTGACCTTCGACCCGCATCCCTCGGAGGTGCTGCGGCCGGGCAGCCACCCCGCGCAGCTGACCACCCTGCGGCGCAAGGCGGAACTCGTCGAGCAACTGGGCGCGGACGTCTTCGCCGTGCTGCCGTTCACGCCGGAGCTGTCCCGGGTCCCCGCCGACGAGTTCGTGCACGAGGTCCTGGTCGACCGGCTGCACGTGGCCGCCGTGGTGGTGGGGGAGAACTTCACCTTCGGTGCCAAGGCCGCCGGCAACGTGAACCTGCTCCGCGAACTCGGCCGCCGCTTCGGCTTCGTCACCCATGGCTCCGAGCTGCAGGGCGATTCGGTGCTCAACGGCGAGGCGGTGGAAATCACCTTCTCCTCCACCTACGTCCGTTCGTGCATCGACGCCGGTGACGTCGGTGCCGCCGCCGCCGCGCTGGGCCGCCCGCACCGGCTGGAAGGCATCGTCGTCCGCGGCGACGGGCGTGGCCACGACCTCGGCTTCCCGACCGCGAACCTGTCCACGCCCCGCTTCGCGGCGGTTCCGGCCGACGGGGTGTACGCGGCCTGGTTCGTCCGGGGCGCCGATCCCGGCCGCGGACTTGCCGCGGCCGTGTCGGTCGGCACGAATCCGACCTTCTCCGGGCGTGAACGGACCGTCGAGGCCTTCGTGCTCGACGTGGACGAAGACTTCTACGGCCAGCACGTGGCGCTGGACTTCGTCCGCAGGCTGCGTGACCAGATCACCTTCACCGCGGTCGAGGACCTGGTCGCCCAGATCGATGACGACGTCGTGCGGACCAGGGAAATCCTGCGCTAGCGGCGGGGTGCGGTCGCGAAGGCCGGTGCGCATGCGCCGGTGCGCATGCGATTGCGAATCGGTGGCCGAAACCGCCCCGGCGGCGGGGCCCCGGCTGGCAAGATGCAAGGGGGTACTGGGGTGAGGCGGATCCTCACCGGAAACTATGGGGAGCGGGCACAAGGTGGAGGACCACAAGATCGTCCAGCGCAACATCGCCCTGCAGCGGGAGTGGTACGGGGAGCCGCTCGGAGACCGGGTCCGCCGGCTGGTGGTGGCGTTCGACGTGTCCCAGGCCTTCCTGGCCGAGGTGCTCGGCATCAGCGCGCCGATGCTCAGTCAGGTGATGAGCGGCCGGCGCGCCAAGATCGGCAACCCGGTCGTGCTCGCGCGGATGATCATGCTGGAACGCAAGTGCCTGATCCCGGAGGTCGCCGCGGGCCGCAAGGACGCGCTGATGGCGGCACTGGAGGACGTGCGGGACGCCCGGCCCACGGTCGGCAGGGACAACATCCCGGTCGGCGCGGCCGACGACCGGCTGGTGCTGGCCGCGCTGCGCGAAATCGCCGAGGACGAGGATCTCTCCGAGGCCGCCAAGCGGCTTGACGACGACTTCCCCGCCATCGCGGACCTGCTCCGCCGGGCCGGGCTGACGGGCTGACGGGCTGAGACATGGTCCTTTTCTCCGCGCTGTTTCCCCCGGCCGACGTCGTCTCCGCGCTGCGGGCCGACCTCTCCGGCGTCGAAGCGCCGGCGGAGCTGCGCTGGTCCGAGCCGGACCTCTGGCATGTCACCCTCGGTTTCTACGGCGAGGACGATCCTGGCCCGCGCGGGGACTGGCTGGCGGGGCGGCTGGCCGGCCGGCCCGCGCCCACGCTGCGGATCCAGGGGGCGGGTGCCTTCTCCCGCGTGCTGTACCTCGGTGTCTACGGGGACGGTCTGACCGAACTGGCCGTGGCCGCCGGGGCCGGGCAGGAGCGCCCCTACCTGCCGCACCTGACGGTGGCCAGGAGTCGCGCGGACGTGCCGGCCGGCCTGCCGCGCAGCCTGGCCGGGTTTGCCAGCCGGGAGTGGGCGGCGACCGAGGTGGTGCTCATGCGCAGCGACCGCACTGCCGAGGGGCCACGGTACGCGGTGCTCCGGCGGTTCGGCCTGGAGTCCGGACAAGCCCGCTGAATCACCGCTGAGTCACCGCTGAATCCCCACTGGGACCCCACGGAAGCCCCGGCTGTATCCTGATGCATTGGGTCCGGCTGCGGTCCGTGGTGGCCGGTACCGTCTTTCGACACGGCACGTAGATCGAGGAGAAACGAAGAGTGGCGCTGTCCACCGAAGAGAAGAAGACGATCCTGACCGAGTACGGCGTGCACGACTCGGACACCGGATCCCCGGAGGCCCAGGTGGCCCTGCTGACCAAGCGGATCATCGGGCTCACCGAGCACCTCAAGGTGCACAAGCACGACCACCACTCGCGTCGCGGTCTGCTGCTGCTGGTCGGCCGCCGCCGCCGGCTGCTGAACTACGTGATGAAGGTGGACATCGAGCGATACCGGTCGCTGATCCAGCGACTCGGCCTTCGCCGCTGACAAAGCTCCGAGGGGGAGTGACCACCCGGTCACTCCCCCTCGGCACATAGGGCGGAAAAAACGGCGGGTGCCGGCCGGTCCCGGGAGATTCTGCCGGGTCTCGTGCGTTTCCGTGGTAGGACACAGCAATAAAGAGGAGAGGGCTACGCGTACGCGGGGACAAGGGATGCCGGTCCTCGGTAGTGGCTCCCGGGGCAGGGCCCCGAGGGCTTCGATCGATGACCGGTTTCGCTCCTCGTGGGGATGCGTGTGGCCCGCACTGACGAGGAGAAACACGAACAATGACTGATGAAGCCGGATTCGGCGTACACGAAACCGAAGCCGTCATCGACAACGGGCCCTTCGGCACCCGGACGGTCCGGTTCGAGACCGGACGGCTGGCCCGCCAGGCCGCCGGGTCCGTGGTCGCGTACCTGGACGACGAGACGATGCTGCTGTCGGCGACGACGGCGTCGAAGCATCCGAAGGAGCACTTCGACTTCTTCCCGCTGACCGTCGACGTCGAAGAGCGTATGTACGCCGCGGGCCGCATCCCCGGCGCGTTCTTCCGCCGCGAGGGCCGCCCGTCCACCGACGCGATCCTGACCTGCCGCCTGATCGACCGGCCGCTGCGCCCGTCGTTCCGCGACGGCCTGCGCAACGAGATCCAGATCGTGGTCACCGTGCAGAGCCTGCACCCGGAGGACCCGTACGACGTGCTGGCGATCAACGCGGCGTCGGCCTCCACCCAGATCGGCGGGCTGCCCTTCTCCGGCCCGATCGGCGGCGTGCGCGTCGCGCTGATCGAGGGCCAGTGGGTCGCCTTCCCGACCTGGTCGCAGCTGGAGAAGGCGACCTTCAACATGGTGGTGGCGGGGCGCGTGGTCGGTGCCGACGCCGACGCGGACGTCGCGATCATGATGGTCGAGGCCGAGGGCACCGAGCACACCCTCGACCTGATCGCCGGTGGCGACAAGGCGCCCGACGAGCAGACCGTCGCCGAGGGCCTGGACGCCGCCAAGCCGTTCATCCGGGTGCTGTGCGAGGCGCAGCGCCGGCTCGCCGACGTGGCGGCCAAGCCGACCGGTGAGTTCGCGGTGTTCCCCGCCTACGAGCAGGACGCCTTCGACGCCGTCGCCGCGATCGCCTCCGACGACCTCGCGCAGGCGCTGACCATCGCGGGCAAGCAGGAGCGGGAAGCCGCGATCGACGAGGTCAAGGACGTCGTGCTGGCCAAGGCCGGGATCGGCGAGGGCGAGGCCTTCGAGGGCCGCGACAAGGAGATCGGCGCCGCCTTCCGCGCGCTGACCAAGAAGCTGATCCGCCAGCGCATCCTGCGCGACAAGGTCCGCATCGACGGCCGCGGCCTGGCCGACATCCGCAGCCTGGCCGCCGAGGTCGCGGTCGTGCCGCGGGCGCACGGCTCGGCGCTGTTCGAGCGCGGCGAGACCCAGATCCTGGGTGTCACCACGCTGAACATGCTGCGGATGGAACAGCAGATCGACTCGCTGTCCCCGGAGACCACCAAGCGCTACCTGCACCACTACAACTTCCCGCCGTTCTCGACCGGGGAGACCGGGCGGGTCGGTTCGCCGAAGCGGCGCGAGATCGGGCACGGCATGCTCGCCGAGCGCGCGCTGGTGCCGGTGCTGCCCAAGCGCGAAGAGTTCCCCTACGCGATCCGGCAGGTGTCGGAGGCGCTGGGCTCCAACGGCTCCACCTCGATGGGCTCGGTCTGCGCCTCGACGATGGCGCTGTTCAACGCCGGTGTCCCGCTCAAGGCCCCGGTGGCCGGGATCGCGATGGGCCTGGTGTCGGATGAGATCGACGGCAAGACCGAGTACGTCGCGCTGACCGACATCCTCGGCGCCGAGGACGCCTTCGGCGACATGGACTTCAAGGTCGCCGGCACCAAGGACTTCATCACCGCGCTGCAGCTGGACACCAAGCTCGACGGCATCCCGTCCGAGGTGCTCGCCGCCGCGCTGCGGCAGGCCAAGGACGCGCGGCTGACCATCCTCGAGGTGCTGGCCGAGGCCATCGACGGCCCCGACGAGATGAGCCCCTACGCGCCGCGGGTGACCAGCGTGAAGATCCCGGTCGACAAGATCGGCGAGGTGATCGGGCCGAAGGGCAAGATGATCAACTCGATCACCGAGGAGACCGGCGCGGACATCTCCATCGAGGACGACGGCACCATCTACGTGGGCGCGGCCGACGGGCCCTCCGCGGACGCCGCGATCAGCAAGATCAACGCGATCGCGAACCCGCAGCTGCCCAAGGTCGGCGAGCGGTTCCTGGGCACGGTGGTCAAGACCGCCGCGTTCGGCGCGTTCGTCTCGCTGCTGCCGGGCAAGGACGGCCTGGTGCACATCTCCAAGCTGGGCAACGGCAAGCGCATCGGCAAGGTCGAGGACGTGGTCAACGTGGGCGACAAGCTCCGCGTCGAGATCGCCGACATCGACAACCGCGGCAAGATCAGCCTGGTGCTCGTCAAGGACGAGGACGAGAAGGCCGACCAGCCGGCCGAGGCGAAGTCCGACTCCGCCCAGTAGTAGACCGAAGCCGTTCCCGGGGTGACGCCCGGCCCTTCGTGGCCGGGGGTCACCCCGGGGCGCTTCCACTTCGAACCAAAGGGACGCATGGGGCGACAGACACCCGGATACGAGCAGGCGATCGGCACTACGCGGACCCTCGACACCGGTGTCAGGCGCACCGTGTTGCCCGGGGGACTGCGGGTCGTCACCGAGCAGGTGCCCAGCGTGCGGTCGGCGACCGTCGGACTGTGGGTCGGCATCGGCTCACGGGACGAGCCGCCGAGCGTGGCCGGGGCCGCGCACTATCTGGAACACCTGCTGTTCAAGGGAACCGCGAACCGCAGCGCCACGCAGATCGCCGAGGAGATCGACGCGGTCGGCGGCGAGTTCAACGCGTTCACCGCCAAGGAACACACCTGCTACTACGCACAGGTGCTCGACGAGGACCTGCCGCTCGCCGTGGACCTGGTGACCGATGTGGTGTTCGAGGCGCTGTGCGCGGACTCCGACATGGCCACCGAGCGCAGCGTGGTCCTGGAAGAGATCGCGATGGGCGACGACGATCCCGAGGATCTGCTGCACGAGACGTTCGTCGGCACCGTCTTCAGTGGACACCCGCTGTCGCGGCCGGTGCTGGGCACCGAGCAGTCGATCAAGGGGATGTCGGCGAAGGCGCTGCGATCGTTCTACCGCCGCCGGTACACCCCGCCCCGCATGGTGCTCGCGGTCGCCGGCAACATCGAGCACGCCCAGGTGCTTCGCCTGGTGCGCAAGGCCCTGCGCCGGGTCGGCAGTGGACTGTCCGGTTCGGACACCCCGGTCCCGCCCCGCCGCGGGAACGCCCGGATCAGGGCCGAGCGCAGGTTGGTGCTGCACTCCGACGACACCGAGCAGGCGCATGTGATGGCCGGCCTGCGTTCGCCGTCGCGGCACGACGAGCGCCGGTACACGCTGAGCGTGCTCAACGCGGCGCTGGGCGGCGGCATGAGTTCGCGGCTGTTCCAGGAGATCCGGGAGCAGCGCGGGCTGGCCTATCAGGTGTACTCGTCGGTGACCAACTACGCCGACACCGGGTATCTGTCCATCTACGCCGGGTGTCAGCCCGACCGGCTCGGTGAGGTCTCCGGCGTGCTGCGGGACGTGCTGGGCCAGATCGGCAAGGAAGGCTTCAGCGACGCCGAAGTCGCGCGCGCGAAGGGGCAGCTGCGCGGTGGGCTCGTGCTGGGTCTGGAGGACACTGCCTCGCGCATGTCCCGCATCGGCAAGCAGGAGCTCAACTACGGGCACTACCGTGGCGTCGACGAGACCGTGGGACTCATCGACGCGGTCACCAGCGAGGACGTCTACGAGCTGGCGCGCGGTTTGTTCGGTGGCGCGGGCATTTCGGCGGCCGCGGTGGTGGGACCGTACGCTCATGTCGACGAGTTGCCGGAAGATCTGCACGAGGTGATCGCATGATTCGCGTGGGTGTGCTGGGCGCGCGGGGCCGCATGGGCGCCACCGTGGCGAACGCGGTCGAGGCCGCCGCCGACCTGAAGCTCGTGGCCGCGATCGACACCGGGGACGCGCGTGACCGGCTCGCCGAGGCCGAGGTGGTCGTCGACTTCACCCACCCCGACGCCGTGCTGGACAACCTGAAGTTCGCGATCGAGTCCGGTCTGCACGCCGTGGTGGGCACCACGGGCTTCACCGAGCAGCGGCTGGCGACCGTGCGCGGGTGGCTGGCGGACAAGCCCGGCGTGGGCGTGCTGGTGGCACCGAACTTCGCGCTGGGCGCGGTGCTCGCGATGCGCTTCGCCCAGCAGGCGGCCCGGTTCTATTCCTCGGTCGAGATCATCGAGCTGCACCACAACCGCAAGGCCGACGCGCCCTCGGGCACCGCCGCGCACACCGCCCGTCTCGTCGCGCAGGCGCGCCGGGACGCCGGGCTCGCCCCCGGCGCGGACGCCACCACGGCGGAGCTGGACGGCGCGCGCGGCGCGCTGGTCGACGAGGTCCGAGTGCATTCGGTCCGGCTGCCCGGACTGGTCGCGCACGAGGAGATCCTCTTCGGACAGGAAGGCGAGACGCTGACCATCCGGCACGACTCGATGGATCGTTCGTCCTTCATGCCGGGTGTGCTGCTCGGGGTGCGCGAGGTAACGCGCCGTCCGGGACTGACGGTGGGCCTGGAGAATGTGTTGAGCCTGTGACCGCGCGCAACACCGCCCTGCTGCTGACCGCCGCGCTGGTGGTCTACCTGGTGCTGCTGGCCGACCGGGCGATCCTGCTGCTGCGCACCGGAACCGCGGCCGGTGTGGCGCTCGGCGCCGCGGTGCTGGTACTGCCGGTGCTCGGCGCGTGGATGGTCGTGGCGACCTGGCGTTCCGGCACGCGGATCCAGCGGCTGGCCCGGCGCCTCGACGCCGAGGGAGCGCTGCCCGACGTCTCCGATCTGCCGCGGATGCCGTCGGGCCGGGTCGACCGCAAGGCCGCGGACGCCTGGTTCGAGGAGCAGCGCGCGGAACTGGAACGGCATCCCGATGACTGGCGGCACTGGTATCGCCTCGCCTATGCCTACGACGTCGCGGGCGACCGGCGTCGTGCCCGCGACACCATGCGCAAGGCCGTCGATCTGGAAGCCGCCGATCACTGAGCGTTCACCAGTGGTGTAGCCAGGTCGCGAAGATTCCTGGGCAGGCGGCGAGGACGCTGTAGCGGACGAAGCGGCCGGCCAGACCGGCGGTGACGAAGGTGGGCAGGCGCATGTCGGCCAGACCCGCGAGCACCACCGTCGCCATGAACGGCGGCAGCCCGAAGACCGCGCTGACCGCGTAGGTACCGGTCATCCACGCCGGGTGACGGTGACAGCGCTCCCGGAGACTTTCGACCTTGGCGCGTAACCATTTCGTGCGTGCGTTGATCCATTCGCGACGGCGCGTCAGCGAGCGCTCGCGATGCATCCGCACGTGCAGGAAGTCCGGCAGCTTGATCGAGCCGCGGGCAGCCAGGTAGTACACCAGTTTCCCGGCGACCTGCCCGATCGCGACGGCCGCGCCGATGAGTGCCCAGTGCGCCCGCGGTTCGCTGGCGACCAGCCCGAGCACGAAGACCTCGATGCTGATGACGGGCACGAGCGCCGATCCGAACGCGACACCGAGTGTCACGCAGAACCAGCCGAACATCGTGCCTCCAGAGGATGGTTATCCCAGTGACGTTAACAGTGATGGCGGCGCGTCACAGTGAGGTTGTCCCTACTTTCCGCTTCCGGTGCGTGACACCTTCCGGACATCTGCGGGTGACATCCTCGCCGCGTGCGAGCCGACAGCAAGACCACCCCCGAGTTGTTCGCGTCCTTTTGTGACGCCGTCGTCCGAAGGCTGCCCTTCGGTCTCTCCGCCGTGGTCGCGCCCAGTTTGCTGGGTTTCGCCCTGATCAACGGATTCACCTTCGGCGTGGACCTCACGTTACTCACGCTCGCACACGGCGTGTTCGCGCTACCGCTCCCCGTGAGCATCACCTTCGCGTACCTGTGCGCCTTCGCGTTGAGCTTCGTGCTCAACCGGAGTATGAACTTCCGATCGCACGCGCCGGTGGGCCGGCAAGCCGTGCGGTACGCGGTCGCGGTGGGCGTGAACTACGTCGTGTTCATTCTCGGTGTGGGTGCCGGATTGACCGTGACGGGACTGGAATACCATCTGGCCCGGATTCTCGCTGGTGTCTGCGAGGGCGTGTTCCTGTACTGCGTGTCGCGGTGGATCGTTTTTTCCGAGCGCTGAACAGGACCCGCGCGTAACGGGTAACCGGTGAGCGACGAAGATAGGCCGACGAAGTAAGGCATGCCGCGTCTGCTCGTGATACTTCTCGTGGCCGGGACCTGGGAGAGGCGATTTGAAGTCTGTCATCTCGACGATGAGGCACGGTAGCGCCGCGGAGCGGCTGCGCCTGGGTTTCGAGTCGCTACTGGCCGTCGTGTTTTTCGGTGCGATGACCTACTACGCGCACGGAATCGTCAAGTGGCCCACCGATGTCGACGTCTACCGGCTGGGCGCGGACACCTTCCTGCACGGGCGCTCGATCTACACGCAGCTCCCGGTTTCCTCGGTGGGCGGCCCACTTCCCTACACCTACCCGCCGTTCTCGGCGGTTTTGTTCACGCCGTTGGCGATCATCCCGCCGCCTATCGGTTACCCGCTGTTGACCGGTGTCAGCTGCCTCGCGCTGATCCCGATCGTGCTGGCCTACCGCAAGTCCGCGCCCGAGTTCCGTGGCATGCTGGAAAAGCCGTGGATGGTGCTGGCGGCCTGCTGCGTGCTGGTCGTCGCGCACCCGGTGGCCAACACCATCTTCTGGGGCCAGATCAACGTGCTGCTGATGATGATGGTCGCGGTGGACGTGCTGTGGCCGAACCCGCGCTGGCCGCGGGGCGCGCTGATCGGCATCGCCGCCGCGGTCAAGCTCACCCCCGCCGGTTTCGTGCTGATTTTCCTGCTGCGCAAGGACTTCCGCGCGGTCGTCACCAGCTTCCTCAGCTTCCTGCTGATGACCGCGATCGCGTTCGTGCTGATGCCGAACGACTCGATCCTGTACTGGACCAACCGCGTCTTCCACGCCTCCAGCATGAACATCGGTCCCATTCACGCGAACGAATCGGTGATTTCCAGTTACGTGAAGCTGGGCCTGAGCGGTCACACCCTGCTGGTGGTCGGCGGGCTGTCCGTGCTCGCCGTCGCGGTGATGACGTGGCTGGGCACGGTGCGTGCGCTCAAGGACGAAAACCTCGCGCTGGCACTGGGTGTGACCGCGACCGGTGACCTGCTGTTGTCGCCGATCTCGTGGTCCCATCACTGGGTGCTCGCGCTGCCCACCGCCGCGCTGGTGCTGGTGATGGGGTACCAGAAGCACAAATTCTGGCTGCTGTTCGCCGGGTGGGCGGGCGTGCTGATTCTGTGGCTGGCGCCGCATTATCAGGTGCCGCTGGAATATCAGATCTGGAGTTTCCCGCAGAAGGTCGCGGGCAGTAGTTATCAGATCGTCGCCGTGGTGTTCCTCATCGTGATGACCGTCCGCTGGTTCCTCGGCCGCCGCGGTTCAGCCGAGCAGCCGGACCGCCAGCTCACCGGTCAGCCGCAGCTCGCGGAGCCGGCGCTCGCCGGTGTCGAGGGTGCGCACGGTGCCGTCCGGACGCCAGCCCGCGCGGCGGAAGAAGCTCAGTGAAGCCGAATCGGACTCGGCGATCCAGGTGATGCCCCGCTCGGCGCCGCGCTGACGTAACTCGGCCGCGGCGCCGGCGAGCAGCCGGCCGCCGTGGCCGCGACGGCCCCAGCGCGGCTCGACCAGGATGGTCGCGATGAGCCCGGTGCGCTCGGCGTCGGCGGGCGGTTCGCCGGAGGCGTCGGCCATTTCCTCGTCCGTCGCCGGCCCGGCGACGCAGAAACCGACCGCGAAGCGCCCTTCGGTGGCGAGCTGGACCGTGGTGTCCGGATGCGCGATGGCGTTGGCCCACTGCTCTTCCGCATCGGGAGCGTCAAGCCGGGCGAGCGCTTTTTCGCCGAGCAGTTCGGCGTAGGCGGTGCGCCAGGTGACGCGCTGGATCCGGGCGATTTCCGGGGCGTCCGCGGCTACCGCGGCGCGGACTCGGGCAATGCTCACCCTTCGAACATAGCCAGTCTTCACCCGTGTCCGGGTGACCCCGGGTGACCGCGTGTCGAGTCTCCGTGGGGAACGTGAATTTCTGGCGAAGTCCTTTGCGCGGTAGGGAGATCTCGGCCAGCATCATCCGCGGCCGAGATCATCCTGTCGGAGGAAAGTGCGGTGACGGTGTGGTGAGAATGTCTGGAGCTCCGGCCGAGTTCAGCCGGCGCGGATTGCTCAAAACCGGCATCGGCGTGACGGGGGCCGCCGCGGCGCTGACGGTGCTTCCCCCGAACCTGCGCAACGCATTGGCCAGCACGGCGAAACCGGGCCCGTTGTCGGAAATCGAGCACGTCGTCATCCTGATGCAGGAAAACCGGTCGTTCGACCATTATTTCGGCACACTGTCCGGAGTGCGCGGATTCGACGACCCGGACGCCCTCACGCTGTCCACCGGGAAATCGGTTTTCTACCAGCCGGACCCGAAGAACCCGGCGGGCTACCTGCTGCCGTTCCACCTCGACACCACCAGGACCAGCGCGCAGGCCGTCCCGTCGACCAGCCACGCGTTCGCGGTGCAGCACGCGGCGTGGAACGACGGCAAGATGGACAACTGGCTGCCGGCGCACCGGGCCGCCGACGGTGACGCGCACGGCCCCTACACGATGGGTTACTACACCCGCGAGGACATTCCGTTCCAGTTCGCGCTCGCCGAAGCGTTCACGGTGTGCGACGCCTACCACAGCTCGGTGCTCGGCCCGACCTGGCCGAACCGGCTCTACTTATGGTCCGGCACGATCGATCCCGACGGCACCGCCGGCGGACCGATCACCAGCAACGTGGTGCCCTCGCCGTACCGGTGGACGAGTTACCCCGAGCGGCTCACCCGGGCCGGCGTGTCCTGGCACGTGTACCAGGAGGAAGACGACTACGGCTGTAACCCGCTGGAGTTCTTCCAGAGCTACCAGGACGCCGGCGTTTCCTCGCAGCTCTACCAGCACGGCCTCACCATCGGCCCGGCCGACCAGTTCGAGCAGGACGCGCTCAACGACCGTCTCCCCGCGGTCTCGTGGATCATCCCCACGGCCGCCCAGTGCGAGCATCCGGACTACCTCCCGGCCGCCGGCGCCGACTTCGTGGCCCGCAAGCTCGACGCGGTCGCGGCGAATCCGGACGTGTGGCGCAAGACCGTGTTCATCCTCAACTTCGACGAGAACGACGGCCTGTTCGACCACGTGCCGCCGCCCACTCCGCCGGCCGGGACGCCGGGCGAATTCGTCGACGGCGTGCCCATCGGTGCGGGCATCCGGGTCCCGTGCGTCATCGTTTCGCCGTGGACACAGGGCGGGTGGGTGGCACGTGAGCGGTTCGACCACACCTCGGTGCTGCAATTCCTGGAGCAGTTCACCGGCGTGCGCGAGCCCAACATCACCGACTGGCGGCGGCAGACCTTCGGCGACCTGACCTCCGCGCTCGGGCATCCCTCCGGCAAGCCGTTCCCGGCTCTCCCGGCCACGAAGAGCCAGCTGTGGCAGGCCGAGCGCGAGGTGGCCACGCTGCCGCCCGCGCCCATTCCCGGCGCGGACCAGACGCCGCCGCACCAGGAACCGGGCCGCCGCCCGGCGACCGGTGCCGCGGCTGGGACGACCGCGGCCGGGACCACCGCTGCCGGCACGACCGCGGCCGGGACCGGCGCGGTCTTCTCGGGCTCGCGCGCGCAGACCATGAGCCGGGTGACCGAAACCCTCACCACGCACCGCGCGGACTTTCCCGGCGGGGTCGCGGGCACGAGCTTCCCTGGCCTCCCGGTCGCCGCCCTCACCGCGGCCACCACGCCGAAGAGCGGCGCGTCCCGCGCCTACGTCACGACGATCACCTCGTACTCGATCACGGTGATCGACGCCGCGACCCATCAGGTGGTGAAGGCCGTCGACGCGGGCAGTAACCCGTACGGGATCGCCGCCGTACCGGACGGGTCGAAGCTGTTCGTCACCAACTCGGGGGCCAGCGACGTGTCGGTGTTCGATCCGGCGACGGAGGAGATCACCGGCAGCATCACGGTGGGGCTCGCGCCGCACGGGATCGTGGTGTCCCCGGACGGGAAATACGCCTACGTGGCCAACACCGGTCCGGACACCGGCCCGGGTGGCTCGGCGACGGTGTCGGTGCTCGACGTCGCGGCACAGCGGGTGGCGGGCGAGATCACCGCGGGGCTCGCCCCGCACTCGGTGGCCGTTTCGCCCGACGGTTCCCGGCTGTTCGTCGGCTGCTACGACGGTCTGTCCATTGTGGATACCGGGACGCGCTCGGTGCGGACCAGGCTCGCGCAGGCGGGGCGTGCCAACGGGATCGCGGTCTCGCCCGACGGGAAGACCCTCTACGCGGCGACCCCGTGGGACGACACGGTCGTGGTGGTCGATACCACCTCGGACAAGGTGGTGGCCAGGATCGGGGCCGGCAAGGCGCCGTGGAACGTGGTGTTCCGGCCCGACGGTGCCTTCGCCTATGTCAGCAACGCCAACGAAGACACCATCTCGGTGATCGACACCGGTCGGCGCGTCGTGGTCGCCACCGTGGCCGTCGACCACATTCCCACCGGTCTGCGCGCCACCGCGGACACGCTGTGGGTCGCGACCAACGCCGCCTCGACCGTCCAGGCGATCTCGCTGGCGAACCTCCGCGTCGCGGCCACGGTTCCCCTGGGACTGTCGTCACAACCGGCGTCGATCGCGTTGGTCTAGCCGGGCCGGAAACACCGACGCCGCTTCGGGCTGCGCCCGCCCGGAGCGGCGTTTCCCGTTTTTGTCGGGGGGTGCTGGCACGATACGCCGTGATGGAGACGATGAGTGTGGCAGCGGCGCGGCGCCTGGCGCTGGCCGCGCAGGGGTTCGCCGATCCGCGGCCGGAGGTGGCCACCCGGCGGCACCTCAAGCGGGTGCTTTCCCGGGTCCGGCTGATTCAGCTGGACTCGGTGAACGTGGTGACGCGGGCGCATTACGCGCCCCTGTTCGCGCGGCTGGGCGGTTATGACCGCGCGTTGATCGACGAGGCGGCCTGGGCGCACACCGCCCGCAAGCCGCGCCTGCTGGTGGAGTACTGGGCCCACGAGGCCAGCCTGGTGCCGATCGAGGACTGGCCGTTGCTGCGTTCGGGCGCGAAGCGGCCCGGGTGGTGGCGCGGCTACGCGACGATCGTCGAGCGGTCGCCCGCGCTGGTCGAGGACATCCTGGCCGTGGTCAAGGAACTCGGCCCGATCGGCGCCGGCCGGATCGAGCGGGAACTCGCCGGGGAGGCGGCGGGCGAGCGCGCCCGGCGGCCGGGGCCGTGGTGGGACCGCTCGGAGATCAAGAAGGTCTGCGAATGGCTCTTCGGCATGGGCCAGCTCACGACCGGGACCCGCCGCGGTTTCGAACGGCGCTACGACCTGACCGAGCGGGTGCTGCCGCCGGACGTGCTCGCCCGCCGGGTCGATCCGGAAGCGGCGGCACGGGAGCTGATCACCCGCGCCGCCACCGCGCTGGGCGTGGCGACCGAACCGGATCTGCGCGACTACTACCGGCTCGGGCCGGAGGTGAGTCACCGGGCGGTGGCCGAACTCCTCGAGGCCGGCGTGCTGGTGCCGGTCCAGGTGGGCGGCTGGCGCGGCCCGGCCTACCGCCCGGTGGCCGCCACGGTGCCCCGCAAGGTCACCGGCGCGGCGCTGCTGTGCCCGTTCGACCCGCTGATCTGGGAGCGCGCGCGGACCGAGCGGCTGTTCGGGTTCCGGTACCGCATCGAAATCTATGTCCCCGAAGCGAAGCGGGTGCACGGCTACTACGTGTTCCCGTTCCTGCTGGACGGTGAGCTGGTGGCCCGGGTCGACCTCAAGGCCGATCGCGAGGCCGGCCTGTTGCGCGTGCCCGGTGCCTTCGCCGAACCCGGGGCCGACGCGGGCAGGGTCGCGGCGGAGCTGTCCGCCGAGCTGGGCCGCATGGCCACCTGGCTCGGCCTCGACGGCGTCGCGGTGGGCACGCGCGGCGACCTCGCCCCGGCCCTGCGCCGCCGACAGCGGTCCTGAACCCCCGCGCGCCGGACCGGGGCGTGCACCCGACCCCGGCGCGCACTGGACACCGGCCCGAACTCGAACCCCGGCCCCGAACCCGAGCCCCGAGACGCAGCCCCGAGACGCGGGCCCGCCTCGCACCCCCGGAAACGCCCCCTGCCCACACCCGCGAGAGTGGTCGGCTTGCCGCTACGGGGCGGCGTGGGTGACGACGGCGGTGCCGGAACCGGTCCGGGCGCGCACCTGGAGCGGGATTTCCCCCTCCGGCGGTTCCAGGGAGACATCCAGCTCGCTCGACACCTTCCCGGCGGCCGAGCTGAGGTCGATTTCGGCGGCGACGCCCGGGCGGACGCCGACCCGGATCTCCCCGGAGCCGGTGACCAGTTCGAGGGAGCCACTCGCCGCGTCGGCGACGGACACGTCCCCGCTGCCGCTGCGCGCCAGGACCGCGCCGGCGGTCGCGCCCAGCCAGATGTCCCCGGTGCCGGTGGCCAGCGTCGCCGAACCGGACAGCGACGATGCCTCGACGTCCCCGCTGCCGGTGCGCAGCTGCAAGCCGGCCAGCGCCGGTCCCAGCCGCACCGCGCCCGAGCCGGTGCGTACCGTCGCCGCGCCGTCGGCCCGGTCCAGCTTGACCTCGCCGGACCCGGTCATGATGTCGACCCGGCCCGCGGTTCCGGTCACGGTCACCTCGGCCGACCCGCCGCGGACCGTCAGGTGCGACCCGGCCGGGGCCCGCACGGTCACCGAGAGCGGAACGCCGCGCAGCGGCAGGGCCTTCGGGGCCCGCACGACCAGGCGCTTCCCGCGCTGTTCGACGCGGGTTTGGTCGACCGCCTCGGCCGGGGTGCCGCGCAGCTCACTGCTCCACTGGCCACCCCACTGGTCGCCGAATCGCTCGTTGACCCAGTTCAGCACGCTGGTCACGCTCTGCGCCCAGGGCTCCTGCACCGACGGGTCGTGGCGGACCTCGACGAGCGCTTCGTCCGCCGCGTCGGCGTCCAGGTGGACTTCGATGCGCCCCAGCGTGATGTTCAGGTCGAGTTCGACCGGGCCCTCGACGGGAAAGGTCTGGCTGCGCACCAAATCTTCGTCGGTCATGGTCATCCTTTCACCCAGCCATGGAGATGCGAGTCGGTGCGCTGCCCCGCGTGCGGCTTCTGCCTGCCCCCGCCGGACAGCGGTGACGAGCCGTGCAGCGCGCCTTGTACGGCCTGGGAAATGAAGGTGTTCAACGAGACACCCTGCGCGGCCGCGGCCTGCTCGGCCTGGCCCTTGATCTGCTCGACCATGCGCAGGGTCATACGGGCGATGTCGCCGCCCTCGACCGGCGGAAACGGCGGCGACTGCGGCCGGCCGGCCGGTTCGGGGGGCTCGGTCTCCCGCGGTGGGGTGCCGGTGACCACGACGTTGACGTCCCGGCCGTCGAGCCGGATCTCCACCACGTGGTCGGGCAGTTGGGCGGTGACCTCGGCGGCGAGGTCGGCGAGTGCGTGCATGAGGGCCAGCCGCGCGGAAGGTTCGATCGCCGCGGAGAGCAGCGCGGCGGCCCGCCGAGTCTGCTCGTCGCCGGCGGAAGCCGTGGTGGCCAGATCCTCCCGGAGGCTGGTGAGGTACGGCGTCAGGTCCATGACACCACTATGGCGTCATTAATGGTGTCAGTCAAGCGGGCTGCAGTGTCATGATCGGTGTCACCGTGGTGCGTCACCGTGTGTGCGGCGGGCCGCCGTAGCCACGCCGGAGTTGTCGGTGTCTCCGGTTAGGCTTCGGGGGAAATGGGGAATCGCGACCGGGGAAGGAAGTGCGAAGGTGGCCGAGACGGTTTCGCCGAAGGTGCAGTTGATCGCGAAGACGGAGTTCTTCCCGCCCGAGGACGTCCCGTGGACCACCGACGCCGAGGGCGGTGCCGCGCTGGCCGAGTTCGCCGGGCGCGCCTGCTACCAGTCGTGGAAGAAGCCCAACCCGAGGACGGCCACGAACGCCGGCTACCTCGACCACATCATCGAGGTCGGCCACCTTTCGGTGCTGGAGCACGGGACGGTGACCTTCTACATCACCGGAATCTCGCGCTCGCTGACCCATGAGCTGATCCGGCACCGGCATTTCTCGTACTCGCAGCTTTCCCAGCGGTACGTGCCGGAGCGGAACGCGGCCTTCGTCGAGCCGGAAGTGATCGCGAGCGATCCGGTGCTGCACGAGAAGTTCCTCGCCGCCGCGCAGGCCAGTGTCGAGGCCTACACCGAGCTGCTGACCGGCCTGGAGGAGAAGTTCAACGACGCTCCGAGCGCGACGTTGCGCCGTAAGCAGGCCCGCCAGGCCGCCCGCGCCGTCCTGCCCAACGCCACCGAGACCCGCATCGTGGTCACCGGCAACTACCGCGCCTGGCGGCACTTCGTGGCCATGCGGGCCACCGAGCAGGCCGATGTGGAGATCCGCGGACTGGCCGTGGAATGCCTGCGGCAGTTGCAGAAGGTGGCCGCGAACGTGTTCGCGGACTTCACCATCTCGACCCTGCCGGACGGCACCGAGGTCGCGTCCAGCCCGAAGGTCGTGGAGGGCTGACGATGACGATGGCGCCACCGGAAACGGCGCGGCGGGTCGAAAGCGGGGGACTGTCGCGGTGAAGCGGCTCGTCATCGATGTCCGGCCGGGGGAGTACCTGGTCGCGAAGCTCGATCCGAAGGCGCCGGTGCCGCCGAAGCTGCTGGAGCCCGAGGCGGACGGGCTCGTCTCGGTCACCCGCACCGCCACGGAGCTTTCGGTGATCTGCCCCGTCGGCGGCCTGCCCGAGGGCGCCGAGATCGAGGCCGGGTGGCGGTTGCTGACCGTGCGCGGACCGCTGGCGTTCACGCTCACCGGGATCATCGCCGCGCTGGCCAACGAGCTGGCGGCGGCGGGTGTGCCGTTGTTCACACTGTCCACTTTCGACACCGACCACGTGCTGGTGAAGGAAACCGACCTGACCCGCGCCGTCGAGACGCTGCGGGCCGCCGGCCACGAGATTCAGCTGCCGGACTAGCCTTCCCCGCCCTTTCGGTGCGCGTTGGATGGAAACCTGGACCGTTGAGCGGCGCACTCCCGCTGCCGGCGCACCGTTGCCGCGCAGCCGCCTTTCGGCCGCTGTGACGAATCACGGGCTAAGGCACGTTGTACATCCATGTTCGGCGTGCCTAAACTCGAAGTTCGTCTGGGAGGTGAACGGATGGCGCTGGCGGAGGCGGCTCGCCCGGCACTGGCGCGCGTGCGCGCGGGATCCGCCTTGCTGGGGCCCGCGTTCGTCGCCGCCGTCGCCTATGTCGACCCGGGCAACGTCGCGTCGAACGTCAGCGCCGGCGCGCGGTTCGGGTATCTGCTCGTGTGGGTCGTGGTGTCGGCCCACCTGAAGGCCGGACTCGTGCAGTACCTGTCCGCCAAACTGGGCCTGGTCACCGGCCTGTCGCTGCCCGAGGCCCTGCGGGATCGCCTGCCGCGCACCGGCCGGCTCGTCTACTGGGCCCAGGCCGAACTGGTCGCCGTCGCCACCGACCTGGCCGAGGTCGTCGGCGGGGCGATCGCGCTGAACCTGCTGTTCCACCTGCCGCTGCCGGTCGGCGGAGTGATCACCGGCGTGGTGTCGATGGGCCTGCTCCTCGTGCAGGACAGGCGCGGTCAGCGCCGGTTCGAACGGGTCATCACCGGCCTGCTGGCCATCGTCGCGATCGGGTTCCTGGTGAGCCTGTTCATGAAGCCGCCCTCGCCGTCGGGCACGCTCGGCGGGTTGGTGCCCGCGTTCAGCGGCGCGGACAGCGTGCTTCTCGCCGCCGCGATGCTGGGAGCCACGGTCATGCCGCACGCGGTGTACCTGCATTCGGGGCTCACGCGGGATCGGCACGGCCGTACCTACGGCGCGCGGCGGGCCCGGCTGCTCAAGGCGACCCGGTTCGACGTCGGGCTGGCGATGCTGGTCGCGGGCGCGGTGAACCTGTCGATGCTGCTGCTCGCCGCGACCAACCTGCAGGGACTGGCCGGTGTCGATTCGATCGAGGGCGCCTACACCGCGGTCGGGCACGCGCTGGGTGCGGGCGTCGCGCTCCTGTTCGCCGTCGGCCTGCTGGCCTCGGGCCTGGCGTCCACCTCGGTCGGCGCCTACGCGGGCGCGATGA
>Ga0310811_10003139_pt1 | contig 20763 bp, 17 predicted proteins | sample YCmetagenome_FD_207642 | JGI IMG/M metagenome (GOLD analysis project Ga0310811, IMG submission 207642) | Soil microbial communities from experimental microcosm in Duke University, North Carolina, United States - YC | ecosystem: Engineered > Artificial ecosystem > Soil microcosm > Unclassified ...
CAGAGGTAGTGAAAACTCATCAAACTTCAGACTGGTACTGGTGAAAGGGAAACATGCTTATATAAGCCACAAAAGTAATGAATGTAAAGTAAGTAAGTAAAGCTAATATCATCCCAAGGAAAACTTAATTGTCACAGCACTCAAATTGAAGTCCTTTTGCCATTACAATACTTGCAACAAGGACTGCATACATGTGAAATCAAAATGTGATGGTCACACAAAGCATGGGAAAGTAGTGTGTGGAGTCTGCAAGTGTAGAGAAGATGTATAAATGATGCTGGGATGTGAACTGAGGCAAAGAGGATGGATGCTGGACAGATAATAGACAGATAATGTGATTGCCACTAGCTATAGATAGATGCTAGGGACTACAATGATGGATACATGGACTGCATGGAACTAACTGGTGATAGATGGTGACTTCCAGAAGCTAAATTCTAAAACAAACATGGCAACTCTAAGTTACACATAAGCGCCTTCCCAGGGCTCAGAAGTGAATCAGAAGCACTCTAAGTATGTAAGTGAGGTAAAGTAAGGGTCCATAACAAAATAATAATGGTACAATGCCAAACATAGTCAGATATAGTAATAAATGGAATGCAACATACCAAGGGACTGGATGGATGCTCCTGCAATAATGCACACTAAATGCAGGGAAAGCATTATGTAATGTAATGGAATGCAATGAAACACAAGATGAAATGTGAAGATGCGCAATGAAATGCAAAGATGTGTGAGAACACAAAGATGCACGATGAAATGCAAAGATGTATGATAAAATGCAAAGATGCGCAATGAAACACGAAGATGTGTGAGAACATGAAGATGCATGATAAAATGCAAAGATGCATGCTAAGTGTGAGCATGGGAATACATTGCATGAGTGTGGGAAAGTGTCATGAGTTTGGCATATCATTGCAGGGAAGCTGCATATGATATGCAGAGTTGCTCTACACATGATGGTGATGTTGTGCTGTGAAGCCCAGTCATCATGAGTCAAAAATAGACCAATACCAGCCTGTAGAGAATTGAGTCTCTACACTGGCTGTGATCCTTCCTAACCTCATCTTCTACCTTGCGCAACACATGAAAGTAGTACAAATCACAAGCAGCCTGAATGTGCAAGAAATGAAGCTGACAAAGCTCCTTGAAAGCATCCTTGTAGCAACCCTCAAAGATTGACCAATGAAGAGGCAAGCAGACAATGAGACTGGGAATACCAGCAGAACCTAGCATGAGTCACCAGTTCAGACCAGTCACACCAGGGGGTCAGAAATGAAGTAGAATACAGAGTTGATGAGGTCTCCTAGAGCAATGCTGAAGCAGTCCACATCTGCCACATCATGACAAGAGCATCATGTATTGGTGCAGGTGAACACTTGGCAGTATACACTGGAATGGTGGCAGATTTGGGACCAATACCAAATCAGAGGAAGAACTGTGCTGTTAAGGTCATACTCAAATGATATCAGATCCAAAGGGCTTTGGCCTCAGGTTGTACGCTGTGCCCCTTTCCCAAGTATAGCCCTGTATTTCAGAATACTATACTTATCATATCCAAAGATCCGGATGGCTATCATAGCATATCCGAAGGTCTGGATGACTATTGTATGATATCCGGATGTAGAGACAAGTATTGTATTCCTATCCAAAGATAAGGAATAGTATCATATACTTATCCGGAGGGCATCCAGATATCAGATGGGAGTATAAAGACTAGTCTATACAAGTCTAAGACTAGAAACTAACAAAGTATAGACTATCCAAAGATAGAGTTGGATGCATTATACTTATTGGATACAATCCTTAAGTCTCGGAGGGTGACAAGAGTTGATAAGACTTGAGTCTGGATAACAGAACTATAGGACATATACATGAGTTTATATACAATAGAACTAAGTGAAAGGCTATGCACAAAGTATCACAATGTATAAGCAATGCTTATTAGAAGTCAAACATAAGCTGGAAGCTAATCACAGGTGAACGGATCAGTAAACATAGCCAGAAGTAAGCATAACTGATATACTGGTGTAGGTATCACAATCTGGCTAGGCACTAGCTATAATAATGCAAAACCAGTATAAGTGAGTCTCAGCTCTACCTAGCTGCTATACTCGCAGAAGCAAGAGCATTCGACCCTAAAGGGGATGCAAGGAAAGTGAAGATCCACAAGTGAGTGCTAATCAACCCTAATCAAATGCAATGAAATGCAAAGTAAACACAAAGAAATGCGAAGAAATGTGAAGAAATGTGAAGAAATGCAATGGAATGTGGTGAAACATGATGAAATGTGAAACGCGCTGAAGGTGTGTGTGGGAAAGCGAAATGTGATGGTCGCGCGAAGCATGGGAAAGTAGTGCGCAAAGTGTGCGAGTGTAGAGAGGGTGTATAAATGATGCTGGGATGTGAACCAAGGCAAGGAGGACAGATGCTGGACAGATAATAGACAGATAATGTGATTGCCACTAGCTATAGATGGATGCTAGGGACTACAACGATGGATACATGCACTGCATGGAACAAACTGGTGATAGATGGTGACTGCCAGAAGCTAAGTTGTAAACACAGACATGGCAACCCTAAGTCGCACGTAAGCACCTTCCCAGGGCTCAGAAGTGAATCAGGAGTGCTCTAAGTATGTAAGTGAGGTAAAGTAACAGTCCATAATGAAATAATAATTGTATGATGCCAAACATAGTCAGATATAGTAATAAATGGAATGCGATGCACCAAGGAACTGGCTGGACAATGGATGGATGCTCCTGCGATGATGCGCACTAAATCACGATAGAACATGAAGATGTGTGATGAAATGCGAATATGCGCAATAAGACATGAACGTGCACGATGAAACATGAAGATGTATGAATGTGCGTGATGAAATGCGAAGATGCACAAGAATGCAAAGATGTGCAAGAATGTGCTCTAAGCGCGAGCATGGGAATGCATTGCGCAAGTGTGGGAACGTGTCTTGAGTCTGGCACGTTATTGCAGGGAAGCTGCACATAATATGTGGAATCGCTCTACACATGATGGTGATGTTGTGCTGTGAAGCCCAGTCATCATGAGCCATAAAATTGGCCAATACCAGCCTGTAGAGAATTGAGTCTCTACACTGGAAGGGAAGATATACTAAATGGAGGAAATAAGCAGTGTTTAACATTATATGAACAGGATATGAATGAAGAAGCTTATCATAATGGATCTGGTACGGATCTGTGGATCGGATCTGATCTGATCTGGCATCCGGAACTTTGGATGAGAAGCACGAATGTATGGAATATGACATGGGCCATGAAAAGGTGCTGCCAAATATTTGTGAATCCACACCAGATACATGTCAGGAGCCAGATCATGTAAGTAAGGAAAATGGTATTTCTACACCCAAGATAGTGGTTGAGCAGATGTGTCAGCCAACAAGAACTGGTGGCACAGCATCTGTGGAGTGATGAGGAATGATATTCTGTGATATGAGCAAAGCACACACAAGTAGGGTACAGAGTTGATGAGACCAACTAGCCATGAGTCATGTCCTGCATATACAATTTATGAATAATGATGTGGAAATAACAGAAGAACTTTTACACACTACTATTTAGATTGCTAATGCCAAACTACTTAAGATAAAGGATTTGAGCACCATTGATAACAGCCTCATAACATAAATCAGACCCTTCAGTCATTTTCTACATAGAACCCTGGCTCCAGACATGCCAAAAAGCTGTAGAAACTATGCCAGCCAATCACCAGCCGGTTGACATAGAACCAGTGCTAGCCAGAGTTCATTAGATGATATATTGTATGTTATAAACTACACATAGTATTGAGGCTGGCCAAGGAATATTCCTAGCATGGCCAGCTTGTGTATGTGATATGTACCATTGAGGCTGGCCAGTATCTACATGTATACTAGATTGTATATTATATTAATATTCCTGAATATTCCTAGCACAGCCAGCTTGACTATATGACACATAGTATTGAGGCTGGCCAGGGTGTCATAATTTTGTACTGTAGACATCTTGTTGTTGATAAGAAAGCTAGCCAGGTCTACACTATAGTTAAATGTAACCATGGCCAGCCTCACTATATGGGATATAGTACTGAGGCTGGCCAGGATGTACTCCAGATATTACCAGAATGGCCAGCCTCACTATATGGTATGTAGTACTGAGGCTGGCTAGGATGTACTCCTCAATATTACCAGAATGGCCAGCCTCACTATATGGCATGTAGTACTGAGGCCAGCCAGGCCAACTGGCATCTACATTTCATACATAACAGCTGGGTTACTATGATGCTTATTTCTAACTAGACTCTACATATAATACATAAATCTATGTGTTACATACACAAGCTGACTTTAGTGGCACTATTTTATAGTACACTGGTGAGCATCAATACTCCATGTCACATACTCAATCTAACCTTAGTACTATCTTAATAGCCTGGCTGGCTATGGTCTACATAACATATAGTTGCTAACTTGTTATATCTGGAAGACAAGATTGAGTTATAATTAACAACTTGTTGTTTAATTTCTCCTCAGCTTCTGTCACAAATGCTTTCCACATCAGCACCTGTCAGACTAAAAACATTTATGTTTAGTTACACCAATTACATAGACAACACTCCCACTCACATTCATTCATCCAAGCATCTTTTTGACTGTTCTTTGCACTGTTCACTCTCCAAGACCAAGTTAGTTTGTCTGACCCCTGGCCAAATCTATTTTCTTCTGTTACCTCCTTGTCAATGTTGAGCTGGTCTGGTAATATTTCCTGATAAATATTTTCTAGAGATTCTTGATCAATGCCAAGTCTCTCCATAGCCAATCTTGTTCTTTGATAACTTTGGACATATTTCTCAATTTTGATGTGGCAGTGGCAAGCTTCTTGCTTGGACCTTGTTCCAGTCCACACAGAATTAGCACTTCAAAAATGTTGTTGGTAGATGACAGCCTTGTGACCAAGAGCCAATCAAAGCCTTTCAAGGCAGTCATTGGCTTGACCTTTTGAAGCTCCAGTTCCTCTGCTTGTAGGGCTGATAAATGGACCGAATTGACCTGATAATGAGGCACTGATCATGGCATCCAGAGGCCCATCTCTTCAGCTGGAATTTCATCATCCACCAATTCTGAATCATCTTCAAGGTTGACAGGATGAATCTCCCAGTCAGGTTCTTCATTATCTGTCTTGAAAAATCTAGGATCATCTGTGTGCACTGTACCTGCTTCCAGCTCTATTCCCTCTATCATGGTGTTAGCTATTTCATGGAATCAAGTAATTTGAGCCAATAGTTTCTGTTATATCTCTTGAAGAGCAACCTTCTGAGCTGCAGTGGCATCAGATGGGAGTTGTTGAATATCTGATCTTAACCCATCCCTAAAATAAATGAGGTTATGCTATCAGTCTTATATAAACTTTGATGTACTGGGTATCCTCAAGGTTGATGCCTTGAATGATCCAAGACACTGTTCCTAACCCTCCTGTTTCAGCATTTCTCACATTCATTGAGCATGTGCCTACACTTAAAGTGTATCCATTGGGTACCTTCTCTGAGTCAGCTTACAAATGGGATGACTTGCCTACTTGAAAGTCAGATTTCTCAGACATAGTATGATATGATCATGGAACCAGCAATCCAAAGATAGAGGATATACTACATCCCATAAGTTTTCTTCTGACTTGTGCAAATACAATGTGATGATCTAAGATGGCAGAAACAGAGATATATTTGCACCTCCAGTAGCAGCACAGACAGTAATACTTGTTGCACCCACTGGTAGTAGGAAGTTCTCCCATGGTTCCACACCTCTGCCAAGTCTGAAACCGGGGCTAAACCTAGTACCAAGATCAGAAATGAATTAGGGTGCGCAAATCCATCATGCACCTCAGACCAGCCTGAGCCATTGAACCTCACGAGCATTAGCAATGCTAGACTTAGAAGCAAGAACTCCAAGTTGGGTTCTGACCACAAATGACATGTTCCTTATACTAATCTGAATTCAATGTTGCTCATAAAATGGCTTAATTCCTGAAAGGTGAGCTCCCAATTGGCAAGTTCTTAATTGGGTAGCAATACCTCCATCTGACACATCATTAGAAATGTTGCCTAAACAAGTTTCAACTGTTTTTGGTGATGCATCCATATCCCATAGTATTATGCATGGCACCTTTTCATAAGGCTCATCTGTCCCAAAGTTTGTTTCCAGTGACCTTGGCAACTTCCAACTCAAGGCTGCCTACCAGTATATAGACATGTACACCTTTCTTATACTACCTCCCACTCGCTCTATCATCATAGTATAGTCACAGTTTGTGACTGACCTTTTCATATGATGAAACTCCAGCCAGGCCATGGCAGTGGTGCTATCTCATTTAGGCCATCTCTGGCATCAGGCTAGTACTAGTACTAACATTATCATGCTAACTTTGATATGTTCCCTTATAGGTATTTTTTTGCCAATACTGAACCTGGATGGCCATCATATAAAATGGATGCTGCATGAAGTCAGTATTATTCATATTCTTCCCCCTGGTTTTTATTCCTGTCTTAGTCACCATAAATGATTATGTCCCAGTTGGAGGGCAACTCACAGCTATCAGCACCATACAAATCTTCTTAGTCAGTGGTAACATCTAACAGTACACAACAGATGCGGAAAATTGCATCATTAGAGGAGAAATTGTAAGTGCTTGAAGCAGGGCATGCAGTGAAACAAAGGTATGTATGCCTTGACATAGTTCTAGTTCCATGATTAGCTCACTATGATTGCCAGGGAGACCAACTGCTTTATGTCACAGGGAAGAGCTATCAGATGGACACTGACATTGTTTGGTAGTATTGAAGACTTAATAGTTGAGAATGACAAGAGGTGTGACATTGGTAATGATGAGGTAACCATTGAGTAAGTCCTGAGTCCACCCCTGCATCATGGGCACTACTCACTACTATGTCATCAGTCAGGATCATTCGCAAATGGGATATAATCCTTAACAGCATCCTCCTGTGGTTTCATGCAAAGTCTTCAGACATGGAGCACGAGGGTTACATGCAAATGTTAAAAAAGGTAACTTTCAGTAGGTAAATAATTGACTTTGTGTTGAGTTGTTATTTAGCTTAGGCAGGGTGCTGACAGTGCTTGTGGAGATGACACTTCAAAGCTCAAGAGCCTTGTCTCTGATTGGGTCAATTGTGAATTCAAACCCAACCAGCCAGTCAACCATGAGGATAAGTACAGCTGTGGATTTGTTAATTATGCATGTGGCAAACTACTCTGTCCAACTGAGTTGGACTGGAATAACCCAACATGAGTTGTATTACACTCAGGACATTATGCCATACCAACTGCCTACTAGCATCAGAGCAGGAATTAGGGATTGTGCTGATGGCCACACCATAACTGAAATGTCCTGGCCAACGTTCCTGTATGAAAAATACACTGCCAATCAAATAATCTCAAGATGGGTCTCTTCAAAAGTGCCCTTTTGGTTCAGGTGCATCATACTTGAGTAGCTCCACAAAAATCTGAGTTTCATCAGGCCTTCAAGGCTATATTCACTTCTCCTTCCTGTGCAAAAGAAGCTGACAGTGACAGTGATGGTACCAATGTTATTGAAAACAACAGACACACTAAAAAGGACTTTTCTGGAGAGAAAGTCAAGACCCATGTAGTGCAAATCATCAAGATACACAAGGTCTTGCCATGCTCAATCACATATGTAGTGTGGCAAGTAAGTGATCTTGCTCTTCACTTGATTCTTGAGCACCAACACTACTGCACTTGCAGTTACAATTCTTACTTTCTGCTGTGACTTCATGGTGCTCAGTTGATGGTGACTTTGACTATATACAGTTTTGGTGCAATGTTGTAGACTCCTTCAAGAGGGCCCCTGGCCGAGCAACCCAGTGCAAAGTTGACCAACTCCTTGCGTGGTGGACAAGGTGCACTATTTTTAATTTCAATGCTCCCCAACTGACTTGAATCTCCATTTATTAGGAAGGTTTTTGGAACAAGTTGTCACACAGAACTCAGTTGTGCAGCCAAGTCCAACATGTCTGTAAACACTCTCACAAGGCAGAGAGCACAACAGGATGATGCCCTCTTTGATTCTGAATAGTTCAGCTCTCATTTTTAACTAGATTACATTAGTGACTTGCCATTTTAATGCCATGGTTTGACATCTTTGCATGGTGTGAAGCTCAGGTAGACAATTCAAAGCTTTATTGGTATTCACACAAATATTTGATCTTGTGAATCTCATGGACAGAATTGAAATGCAGCACAACTTTTATTCCTAGTCTCCATTCCAATCACATGACAAAAAGCATACAAGTGCAAGGTAACAAAATACAGCTTTGATAGTGGTGGTATCTATGCAATTTGGTTCTCATGGGCATCTCAAACAGAAAGTATGGACACAGGAGATAATAAAATACAGTGCAAGAAGGATGATATCTGTATCCCCCAGGTCCAAAGACCATTTCAAAGCAACAAGCAGAAAAGAGCAAAGTAATAAAATCTAGCTCAACAGTGGATAGTCCAGATACCCCCTCGGTCCGACCATGCAACAACAATCATTGAAGTGAGGCAAAAAGATACACAGTTTTACAGACAATGGCACAATAGATAAGATATGTCAAGTGGTGAGTTGGGCACCAATGTGAACCATGAGCCACTGCTCTCAAGTCTCTTTGCCAAGTGATCATGCTAAGACAAAGTAGTGGCAATGCAAACTGAAAGCAATTTTGCAAGAGATATCCACCTGACCAAAACTGCAAGCCCTGAGCAGACAGGTGAAAGATCAGAAGTAGCATGCAAATGGGTTTTGGGATGATTGTTGCACAAATTGCCACCTGTGAGAAGTTAGCACAGCTTTATGGAGTAGGTGGTAGTACATAACAGAGCTCCATGATCATGCATTCAAAACAGTCAGTCCAAAGAACTAAATCAACATCTAGGGTGGTTCTCTCTCAATTGGCGCACAAGATGACAGTATCCACAAGGTACTGACCTTGGCTCTCATCTTAGCCATTGTAGACATTGTTCTGGATGTGGAAGCTATAATTCATCGAGATGAACCATCAGCTTTTGTGCCACCTACACCTCAATCTCGAGTTTAGGCAATCCATGAGTCTCTGGCAGGTTAAAAAACTGTCTACATCAACTCAAAACTCTGTTTTCCTGTATAAAGCCAAGCATCACAATGTAATGGTCAGTAGCAGAATTATCCAGATGTTGGTGATTATGTACTATATATGGTAATATATACCTTTCTTAAATTTCTACCGCTTCACTGATGTCACGTTGCGGATGTGGCAAGCACTAGGCTTACATATATTCTGCGATCAAGCTGGACAGAGTGGAATCAATCGACCACAAAATAACAAAGCGGTGCTCAGGATTTGGACCAATCTACATGAGCTCCTGAAGCAAGAATAAACGATTGACAAGGATGAAGGTCGAATCTATATATCGATAACCAGAGTAGGGCCAAGGAGGATACTGGGCAACCATTGGTCCCATTTGCTTATGAAATTATGAATGGCAGCTCGCTATCGTGTTATGTAGAAAAAAAAAATAAGGGTCCTACGAGAGAAAGGTCCAAGTAAAGAACAAATAATGGCAATGGCCGAGTGGGGTATATTAACGACCACTGGAAGTAGGGTGAAGAGACGAGTCTGGGAAACCGTCAATCCTACTTGTTTGTGAAGTCACGAATAACAGCTTACTGGACCATCGCGTCGTACACAAACGAAGAGAAAGGCGCAAATAAATAATGAAGAGGACGAAAGTCGAATGAGGTATATTGACGACCAGAGTATGGTCAAGATATGGATCTGTGGAAACCATCAATCCTGCTTGCTGGTGAACTTACGCATGGCAACTCACCTGGCCCATGGCACCTGCGCAAACGAAAGAAAGGTCTCGCGCCTCAAGCTGAGACACTACGCTCAATCAGACAAGTTCAAGTGGAAAGATCACGACCAGCCTACCACTAAATAATAATGCAGAAAGCGTTCTGGGTGCAACTTCCCATATAATATTCGGCGTCCACGAGTACGGGGTCGTCATTAGCCATGCTGCAACTTGGAGAATCGCCATCCAGCGACACAGCGTTAAGGAAATCAGATATTGAGGCCAATACGTCCATGATAATGTTATGGTCAGGAGTGTCGCGAACGCGAGACTGAACAAAGGAGTGAGATTAGTTACGGTGGCCGAGTCCACCGTGAGTTTGTTTTATAAGACCAGCTAGTTCCATTATCACCCTAAAGTGGCAATGTGGCATTGAAGTTTATCCATTGTTCTCGCAATGGAACTAATCGATCAATTATGTCTGTAACGTTTGTCCTTTGTGGCTGCATGTCGGAGACGAATGTAAGTTCCGAATTTGGACGGAGAAAAATGCCACATCTGTAATTATCGAACAATGGTGATATGAGTCACTATATAACATTGTCATGGCGCGGAGAATTTTTTGTACTAATATTCAGTCCACAAGCCTCGAAGCCAACTACGTTAAAGCTGTACCCTAATGGACACCTTCATCACTCTGCTCGATTTGGAGCCATCGCCCTTTGTTGGGTCATCACATGCATCACAGCCCAGTTGGGGCGGTCTGGTACAACTTGAAATGCAATGCATCGAACCTTCCGACTCACTGCCGGTTGACCAAGACAACATTTCCAGTTACTTTGGCAGCTTCTGTGTCATTTCATAATATTTCCCCCCCGTCACTCTGAGGACCAGCACAAGGTGTGTCTGTTCAACATCTCTTTCGATGAATGTCTCCTTAACCAAATCTTATGAACAAGGAGCTATGGCTCGTATGCGCTGGTTCGGCGTTCAATTAAATTCTGTGGCTATACCTCTCCTTCAATCCTTGTTCCCTTCGTTTGCTTGGTTACCTCCGACGCACGTTTAACTGCAATACAACGCGTAATTCTGTGACCATACCCCTCGGACGTTCGTTCTCTTCGTTTTCATACTTACTCGCTATACTTACCCGCTACATTTATCTACGGTGCATCGGGTGCAGTGCGTAATCCTGTGGCTATACCCCTTCTTGAACGCATGTCGCCTTCATTTTCTTTGTTGCGGATTTACTTCAAAGTTCCTATATATCGCACAAGCACTTAATATGTGGCTATACCACCTGCTGTGCTCGCTGCTTGTGCAGTATTACATCTTTTCGTTTGTGTACCCCAACTACTTTCCTGGTAGTACTTATGTATTCATCTTTCTTGAATCCTTGCTTATCTACTGATTGTGGTTCTAGCTATCGTTATTTTTACTTACGATGTAGCTACCGCTCTCGCATTGTTGTCATTGAACACATTCTGTTGTGGTCATAGCTATCATTGTTCTTATGTCGTAGCTATGTCGTTTGACACATGTTTCGCCCTGGGCTACGGCGTGATCGTCATGCGCGTGATTGCTAGGTTGGTGTATGTTCACTTCTCAGTCGTTAGTTACATTACGTTAATTGATTTTGTAGATTCCGCGGACTCGCTGCTCGTGTCGGCAACTCCAATTTGTAGCAAGCTCTTACGAGCAGTGACTACGAGAACAACAGATTGAATAGCATGTAGTGAACGATATCGGTTAGAAATACCAAACGATTCAGAAAATACATAGTAAATTGTGGAATAAGATAGCGGAGGGTATGTGATATATTAGAACATGAATATATGTATTCCGGCCTTGGGTTGCACAAGGTGGTACATAGTACGAACGAACAGAACAAAGATGGCCTAAACTTTAGATAGTGTGTGATCCCGCATCAAGTGCAGGACCGAATATCGACGTCGGGGTTTCTAGAAGATCATTACAGTCGTCGACCACGTACGAGTGCTTCTCTGATTTGATATCCAGGGTTGATATGGAAGAAAAAACTTGGTGGAAGAATTTGACGTAGTGGCAGAGTAGGCCGGTAACGAACCAACTGGATTCTTTATTGGGATAGCACGGGGTGGTGGGCGAATCCTGCGAGTATGAGCTAAGAAAACTTGGCCACCAAATCGACGAGAGCGGACGTGCTTAATAGCACCAACCGACCAAGGAGGAGGGAACCCCAAAAACTTGGCGATTGCCCAAAAGGCCTTGCGATAGTTCTTACGTGCATCATTGCCTAAGCCAAAGAATGCGAAAAAAGAAAAAGCACAGAACACGAGACTGCAGCGTGTAAGCTCCGTTGAGATGATGGTGAGACTATTCAATCGCCAGGTAACAAAAGGGTACTGTCCAACTCGAGAATAATTGAAATGAGCCTCTGCGAAGCCTTTCCAAGGCTCTAACGGGTTGTCGGTGATGTTGATATTTATCCCATAAGTAGAGATGGGAGTCGTGCAAAGAAGTTCCATTGTAGCAAGTGCAATGAGTCGAAAATGACGATTGACGGAGGGGGAAGTCTTTGACTTTGGAATATCGCTGAACTGTGCACAGCGTCTCATGAAAGCACGAAGAGTCAGAACTGCGGTGTTATAGTGAGCTCAGAACAATCATTTGTTGTAAATTGAAAGTACCACAATATACAGCAGAAACGAGGCCAATCAAAAGAGGCCAGAGGTTAGACAAGGGATACGCGACCCATGGATTGAAGGTATAAGGGTAGCACCCGATTGCCTCGAAGATGTTGAAGCGATGACCTTCGACAATAAATTCTAGTTGCAAAGTCTAATAAAAAAAGATGCGATGGAGGTGTTAACGAACTTACGGAGCACTATCTGCAAATAGGGATCGCTAAAGCCATTGCGGGGTCAACCATGACGGCCCTCTGTCGCTGCAATGGCGACCGTCGGAAACGAAGTAATAGTGTTGCTCAGAGTAGCTGTGTAAACTTCGGTGAGGCTCGGTAAGGCTCGGTAAAGCTTTCAGGAAACACGGCTCGAGCCATGCGGCAGAGTTCGGCATCCCATCGGACTCCGAAAATATGCCTGCCCTTCGACCATTACCTCGTCGTCGCTCTGCGCGACTGCAAGCCTTACACAGGCCTTCTCAAACATCTATGTTTGAACTCGTCTTGAGAGACACTTCAGAGCGATGCTTTTGGGATAGTCCAGGGACACTCTCGTACACCGTGCACACCATACTCTTTCTGGTATTTATGACTCTCGGAGATGCGGTGCACGAAAATCTTGCAGTTATCAGACCAAGATCAAGAGATAGATAGTGATATGATCAGATTGAGATTGATAACTACGCTACACGAAAATCAAGCTGTCTAGTTCTCTGAAATGACCGATAGTGAGTGGTACAGCTCTTTGTCTGCAAAATTATTCAGGAAATAGTCGTCAAACACCTCCATTGAGTTCCCAGAATTCACGTCCTTGCCCAATGATCCCTGATAGACAGGTATAATCTCCACTGCATGCGTTATGTCTGTGAGAGGAATTATGGATCCGCGTCTGATCACCCTCTTGGGCTGTGAACGGTATCAGTTATACGATCATCTAACTATCCACATGCCCATATTTGGCTCGGGGCCAGGTACGACAAAGTCGAAATGCTGGATATATATGATGTAGGGACTCATATTTCTATGGGCACGTAATGGGCATATTCACACAAGCAGTCTATTTATCATTCGCATAATGACTTGCACTTCCATTGGTATATCATGCAACACGTTCCTGTATAACACGCCATAGGCGTGATGCTTTCCCGCGCTCGCGCGATGTATTCCCACGCTCGCGCTTAGCGCGCGTTCTCGCGCATTTTCGCATTTCATCGTGCACTTTCGCATTTTTTTTTGCGCATCATCGCATTCATTGCCTATTACCTGGGAGCGCCTATCCATGTCTGACCACCTCATTGGTACATCATATTCCTTGCCTCATGGTTGTAACAAGCATTGCAGCATTATTACATGTTATTACGTACTATCAGTGCGTTTTCTTCCTATCCCTTCCACGTCTGACGTGATTTTGTCTAGTATATAGTTTGATGATCGCACTACTACTCTCCCCCATTACTCCCCTTTACTGTACTTCCCTCACTATCGGGTTTTACTCTGAAGTAGTAGTCACCATTAGGGCGCACTTTGTGTTACCTATGGTTATCGTTATCAGACTAGACTAGTTTAATCAGACCTTGCTTTTCATTCGCTTTGCATTGCGCTTGCTTTGCGTATCCGTCAATCTGTTATCTATCCGCCCCTCTATATCACTCCTTACTCTCCGCATTCCATCCGCGCCTTCCCACGACAACGCGTGCTATAAGGCGCACCTTCCCATGACAACACGTGCTATAAGCGCACACCTTCCCACGCTTCGCTTACCTTAGCGCGACTTTCCCGCACTTCGTGTTCTCATCACGTTTCTTCGTGTTCCTTCGCATTTGTCTTGCATTTCTTCTCGCACCTTCGCGCATCCTTCAGACTACAAGGGTCTCTCATATATCTGGTTCTGTGTGCAGTAGCAGTCCCCTTTAGGGTCGAACACATCTGTCTCAGGCATAGCAGCCTAGGTGCAGCAAGACCCAACATTCTGCCTCACCAGCAGCATTGTTGATCTCACATCGAGAGAGTGATTGCGCGAGCAGCAGTCACTTAGTGCCTTCAACAAGTACCTGAGACAAGCACTCAGGGAGCTGCGCATGAGATCCCCTTGGGAGGGTTGACTGGAATATAGCCCGTACTTGAGCAACATAAGATGCTGTAGAATGATCCAAGACCCATCAATAAGTATCACCACTGGGAAGTTTCAGTACGCACCATCATTACCACCATCGACCCTCTGGCTAAATAACACAGCGTCGCAGTTCCCTCTAGGGAAATTACTGGAAGGTGGCTCAGCGTTAATTTGTTGGCTCGGCATGATTGTGCAAGTGTGGAAGGTGGAATGTAACTGGATCCAAAATTTCAACCATGTATTGAACAATAGCTGGCCAGAGAGTGCGCAACCATTGCAGGTCGCATAGAGTTGTAAAGCATGAGAAAAATCTGGGAGATCATATGATGACTGCAACTGAGACACATTGAGGCGCGTGCAATCTGCCTTCACAGTCACATTGAAAGCAATCCGTGCATTGTCTGACAAAATACCCTTTAAAAAATGGTTGCGAACAGGGCGTGGCGCTTGTAGACGTAGCTGGGCGGCTGGGTTTGCATTAGAGACCCAAGCAAAAGTGGGATCTGTCTCTGTACTAGTAACGATCTCTTCATCCTCCATGATGACAGCATTGATGAGTGGGTCCCGACCAGGTGTAGACGAAGATGAGGATAACAATGTATAAAGGTCGAACAGCTGAATGGTCTCCTCCCGATCGAGGATGTGAGCGATCTGCAAGACGAAGTCTTTCTGACGACTTGTGCGTTCAAATGGATGTTTACAGTGAGTTATTAAGAGATGTTCCGATATGTCTGCCATCCATTGCATGAGTGAACCGACGTGAAAAATCGCATGAGCGAAACTTTGCATGAGTTCCAGCTTTGGAATGAAGAAGTCATCCTTAGTGCCGCTCTTTCCCTGTCGTGCCTCTGCGTCGAGGATAGCCTGCTTGTTATCATGGAAATCTTGAAGCGCTTGAGTCATGGAGGCGATGCTGGATTCAGTGTGAAGGGGATTCTGAGCAAGGTAGATGAAATTGATCATTGCGCGCACAGCACGGATGAAACCAGGGCTTGCCATACCCCACAGCGTCAGCACAATTGTGCGCTGAATATCTTGGTGCTCTCATCCCGTCATTTGATTGACATGAGAGACACCCCCAGAGAAATGGCGCACACCAGTGCGCTTGTGGTGACTCTTGAACCGTACATCAAGTTCGTGACCCATAATCTGTTTGATCCATTTAAGAACATGATCAAAAAAAAACTTATGCAGGGTGTGCAGAATCTCCGGTGTCAGGAAGCTAGCAGGATTAGAGTGTCTCCAGTTTCTCCAGTACGGCAAGTGCACCCCGCTGAGATGAAGCTTTTTAGCCTCTCTAAGGAACACAATGAGGTCCCATGGGTCAACGTGGTTGCAAAGTTGCCGGATAAGCAAGTAGGTATCCGCTCCGTTCCGTGGAGGATGCGGCATCTCATCACCAAACTCTTTGTGGGTCGCTGTGGTGACAGGAGATGAACTTTTTGTGACGCATGCGATCATTAATTATTTGGGGAGATCGGCGATATGGCTGATGAGAGGGGTGAAGCAGTAACAAACTCTGGCTGAGGGATCAATCATATACTCACCAACACGAGCTGCGATCTTTAAATTAGAACATACGAGGTCCATACACTTATGCCACAGATGCGCCTGGAGAAGACTTTGAAAATCCAAGTTAACGATGAACGTCGGTATTGGCATGAACGCGATACATCACCATGCATGTGATGTAGACTTCATGTGGACATCAGCCTGGATATTTCCAATAGTTAGAAACAACGGGTGCATCTCAAGGCCACCCGTGTGTCGTGTAACTGGGGTCTTGTCAGAGGCAGTGATGATTGGTACGATAGTCACCCCTTCGGGCAGTTGATCCTACATCGTTGAGTGTCAATCACTCGAGTAACTCTCAACAAAAGTGCAACTACTTACCTGAATCTTCCATGCATCATCTGACGTCCAGAATTCTCCAATTTGGTGTTCTTGTCCCTGATAGATGTGGTGAGGGTCGTAGCACATGTGTTTTGCATAAATGGGGTTTGCGAAAAGCTGCTTCGTAACCTCCAACCCATCTCTCCAAATAAGGTGTATCGGTTGTTCACTTTCGTAGCCCTTGAGCCTAAGCTTCGTACACTGCCATTTGGGCCCACAGCCAGGAAGCTGCTGCATGTAGAAGAACAACTCATCCTTCGACTTGAATTGTGGCTGTTCTCTCATTTGGAACTGTAGTAAATGTGTCAATTAAGTATTTACTTGATTACAATCAGATGCACCCAATCTAACTTGAGGAATTTGTCAATCTGCATCTGGGAAAGGTTCTCGACAAGGAATTTTGCGAGCGACCATTCACCCGGCCCATCAAATGGATACCATGTATTGGTCTCCCTGGCTTGTTGAAGAGGATGGTCTTGCATTTCTTGAAATATATTTTGTGGAGGCGGTTGATCTGGAAGCAGGTAATGATAGCCAGAGGTGGGGTGATACTTTGCTGACAAGTTTGTCTGCTCCAGCGGTCGCTGTAGAGCCTGCAGTACTGGCAGCATCAATCTGTTAGTGAGGTTCTCTGGCCAGCATGAGTCTGCACCATTTAGATGCTCAATTACTGCCTCAGACGATTGACATTGTTTCTTGCAGTTAGGACACGGGGTGACAGCAATGTCGAAGGGTGAACTGGAGAAAGATACAAGTGAGTCATTTAACAGCTACATAGTGCTGCTTACTTTTCAGTAAACTCTGCAAACTCGGAGTCGGCTTCCTTACGCTGAAAACCAGGGCTATATGGATCATAGGGCTGAGGATATGCCATCGGAGTGACTAGAGATACCACCAGTGCAACACACTCGAAAAGCACTCGAAAAGCACTAAGTCTTTGAAACTCCGACTGTTGATTGGGCTCAGGCTATGCTGATGCTGAGAGCGACTGCCAGCAAACTGCCAGAGCATCTGATGTATCCTCCACACACTCAGTTCCAAGGTCCATCAAGTGGCAAAACCCCGCCAACCAGTCCATTGTATAGCCCAAAGTCCAGTCCAATTCTCCAAAAGATTGATTATGCTGAAGCTTTCACTTGCATCTACCATGATAGCCCCCAAAGCTCTTCTCCGCCCAGCAGCCTTTGTCCTTCATCACCCCCAGGTACTCATCTTATTTTCTCCAATATCAGACAATACTTAATTCAAATCTTAGCAGCATCCGTCACTTCATCTAGGCACTGTCACGCTGATATCAGTCCACCTGCGAGAAAGTGGGGTGGAACATGTCATTCAAAACAGATTTTGCAGTCTAGCTATCACCCTTATGTCAGGAAAACTCCCCCCCACTCCACAGGCTGAGTGTAGGATGGCAAGCACAATGGGAAGATTGACGAGTAGTTTGGATTCAGGCCTTGATGGTGATATGGTACGCAACTATATTTTGTGTTCTGACTCTGAGTGACACACCACCACGTCTTTAGACTTCCAAAATATTTTCTCAGGGCTTGCAATGGTTGTCCTCTGAAGATATTCACTGTGCCGCTCATTACAAGGAGGCAGAACTCGAATACCACCGGCATCTTTCAATGGCTTTGGTTTGGGAGGCAGAAAAGCTCTCAAGACTTAAACATTTCATTGATTGCGAACAGCAGGAGCAGGAGGATCAAACCACTCGGGCATTTGAGGAGGCAGCACTTTTTGCACGTATGGTGGCTGATCGTGACGCAGAGCGTGCTTCTCGGGACCTTGAGTTCATCACTTCAGTCCAACAGGAAGAGGTAGCAAGGGTCAAACAGTTGAATGCTGAGCTCGATGAGCTTGATATATTTCTTCCTTCGGACCTACTGGCTTCAGACCCCGACATCACTGACACCCACTCCACACACTCCATCGATCCTCACGACTTTGATCAATCACCTGCTGGAGACCGCCACGAGGATGAGCTGGTGGAGTAGGAATCTATTTTTATTAACCAGTACCAAGTAAGCTTCATTGTTTCATCCATGGCAGAATGCATTTATTCATCGATAAGGTGTAGCGTGGAAGGTGTGATTAGATAATTGTAAGGTGGTACATATACAAAAATGTTTTCCTACTTTGACCATTCGGCGTGTTAACCTCTTTATTTGTAGTTTGTACAACTACAATTATCATTGAATGTAGCACTTTTTGATTCTTTTTTTGCCTTATGAAGACGTTGTCACGCACACTGATTATCGATTGATCGTTTTTCCTGTACCTGACCACGATGTCTGCAAGCCAAAATGCACCCTCTAGAACTCGTCGGAGGGTTGTGCGAGTGAGTACATTGGAATCCCTCTATTACTAGTAGTACACTGACTCATGACACAATGATAGGATGTTCCGATTGTTCGACAATCAGGACTTAATGTCGCAGGTCAGTCATCGGTGGACCAACTTGGTTGTGCGTCTGAGGTACCAGAGTCGATGAATACACCCGAACTACCCCCTCGCATGTATCCTCCTCCCGTTTTGTCACACGACGGATACACTTCTATTCCGCCTAACTTCCAGGGCAGCATACCTTTACCAAGGCCATCTCGATTTACTGGAATGGCCCCCCGCGCTGCAGGGCCTGATCGGGTCCAACGGTCATTTGGACCTGCAAGTGATGGCGCATCTCGATATTGCATGGTATACACGTATTTACCTCTTCGTGGTGCCGAAAAATCTTGTCAAGAATTTACTGACGGCGTTGTTTTTGTAAGTCTTATTTTATATACTCTGAATTGTACTAATCAATTGTATATTAGAGAGACGAGACTACAGGAATCCAGAAATCTACGACACGACGATACCACCTTCCTCCTGTGAGACCCCCGAGGGAGTTGCTCGTGTTGGATTTGGAGCCAACACCAATTGCTACCACCCCTCACCCCTCTATATCATCGACTGCTGTGAGAGCTATGGGTGCCACCACAGTACCTTTGATCAACGAAACAGACTCAAAAGCCATTGTGAAGGACGCTAAGAACTCTGTGATCAAAGAAACACTGAATAAAAATGGTTTCCATGATTCGTCTAGTCGGTTGACGTTAGTAAAACGTGCACTTACTGACGCATGTTCCCTCATTATCACCGAAGGTAAGTTCCTCATGCTATAACTAGGGTACTACCAGGTGCTAATGGGATAACTATTAGATCGCTCAATAAAGCTCTGGGTCCAGGACAATATATCCAAGCTATACAAGGCTGTCATTACCCCGATGTCTACAATACTTAATCGCTTCAAGCAAGCTGCGCAAGACCTCGTCGAAATTTTATATGAGCTTCAACTATCAATTTGGACCGACTTGATGGCCCAGATTGACCACAACAAATCTACTGTTGATTTCCTGACCGGTAATGACAGTATTAATTACATATTTGGTGATGAAGTTAGGGTATGTACTATTTTGCAAGTGTATTGTTCAGAGGATGACGAGATCATTGACAGCTAGAGAATGGGCGAATTTTTCGCTTCCCATTCGAGCATAAAGCAATCATTCAAATCGCAATGCGCGCTGCCTTCCGTGATGGCTACAACACATTCATTGATTCAGACACGAGCCTCGATAACATCATGGCATTGTCTGCAACGGCTGCGTGTTGCAGCCTGCGCGAGTTCTCGACTGGTGTATTCGAACAGATTGATTTTAGTTACGCTGCTTTTCACAAGATGTACGAGAGATTGATGAAGTACATTCGTGATACCATTAGGACCTCTTCAGTGTTACTATCTAGGTGGCAAACATTGTTTCAAATTTTTTGTAGTAGATCTCGTTGATCAGTACTACTAGATTATCTCAGTTGCATTTACAAGCCATGATCTCGTTTATCAGCACTAGTAGATTATCTCGGCTGCATTGACAAGTTATCTTTGTCACACAGTGCTTCCACCAATCGCATGAGTTCGCTAGTGAAGTCGTAAGCGTTCATAAGTGTCCGTAACGCGCGTAAGTTAAGCGTTCATTTCGTCGTTTTGCAGATGCGTGATGCCTACTTGCGAATTCGATTCGAATGAAGTACGGAATGCGAACTTATAAAGGCTAGACACAGCGTAAGCTATCAGTCGTGATGGAACTAACTAAGGAGAGAGAACGGTACAAAGCGATATATATATATAAGCGTATTGGTTGGTATTCCAATCAATCAACTCCGCTTATCGTGTCGGAGTGCGTAGCACTAACA
>Ga0310811_10003140_pt1 | contig 20762 bp, 17 predicted proteins | sample YCmetagenome_FD_207642 | JGI IMG/M metagenome (GOLD analysis project Ga0310811, IMG submission 207642) | Soil microbial communities from experimental microcosm in Duke University, North Carolina, United States - YC | ecosystem: Engineered > Artificial ecosystem > Soil microcosm > Unclassified ...
TGATGACAAGATCAGCCTTTTCAAACAGGGACATCTCCATTTTTTTCCAGCTCTCTGCCGACTCCAGCAACTTGTCATTTTGTTCGATCTGATGCTGTTTTTCTTCGCGGTGATAATGAAGATCATGTCCGAAATACAATACCCTGCAGCTCGTCTTTGTCTTGATGAAATCGATATATTTTATGGCTACATGCGGCCTGTGTAAATATATATAATCCAGGCTGGCCTGATTTTCAATGATCCAGTCCTGCCACGAATTCTTGTAATATTCCCCAAATAATACTTCTATGCCCAGCTGCTGCAACACGCTGGTATATGGTTCGTGTTTATAGAAGTTGTCCCCCATGAACTTGACATTCCAGCCCATTTCCACCAGGAGCCTGAGGTACTGGAAGGTGTGTCTCGAGCCTGCGTCCCTGTCAAAATGTGGCACGTAATGATCGATCACCAGGATCACTTTTTTGTGTTGGCTTCTATCCCTTGCCTGAAACACGTTCACTGCATTCGGCAAATGCTCTTTATCGAGCACATCCTTCCATTTTTCAACGAACTTCTCTGCATTTATCTGCTGGTAAGCTTTTATGCCCGGCTTTCCGCTGTTTACGGTCTGGTCTGTACCGTGAGAAAATCCTTCATAATGTCTTACGACGGACATCGGTTGATAAACAACCTTGTAACCTTGCTGTCGTACGGCAAAGGCAAAGTCGGTATCTTCAAAATAGGCAGGAGTATATCTCTCATCAAAGCCGTTGACTTTATCCCATAGTGTCTTTCTTATCAGGATACTCGCTCCCGATATATAATCCACTTCTTTTACGTAATTGAATTGCGGAGCCTCCGGATCCTGTTTATGCCCGTAATTCCAGCCGGACCCGTCTTTCCAGATAATGCCTCCCGCCTCCTGCAAGCGGCCGTCCGGATAGACCAGTTTTGAACCTGTCATGCCGATCGTGGGATCTTCATCCATCAGCTTTACGAGGGAAGTCATCCAGCCGGGCATTACTTCCGTATCATTATTGAGAAAATGGATATATTCTCCCCGGGCGTAGATAGCAGCATGTTTGGCATTCCTGAGGAACCCGAGATTTTCTTTATTTCGTATATGGATGATATTCTTTATATAATTGCCGACATGCTGTGTTTCATCGGTAGATACGTCATCCGCAAATATGACCTCATAGCTGACGCCTTCTGTGTTTTCCCTGATGGAACGAAGACAGAGATAATTCATTTCCCATCCATTAAAGGCGGGAACGATAATCGTTACGCGAGGTTGGGCGAAAGATGGAAATTCGAAAGGGTCAAATGTAGTTACGGCTCTTTTAAGTACTTCTGCAGACCCGGTATAATCTTTAATGGGGGGATCTCCTTTTTTGCCCCGGATGCGGTTGACCAGTTTTTTCAATCGTTGCTGCCGGCGTGAGCCTACGGGTAAGATCGAATTTCTCATCCGGTAAAATACGGACAGTAGTCGCCACCCTTCGGAGGCATAGATCTCGGACAGTTCTATATTCAGCCGATCGATCTTCCTGTACTGGTCCTGGACCTTGCGGTTCAGTTCCAGGATCATTTGTTCTTTATCGTCAAGGGAACATCGCAGCTGCTCATGCGAATGGGCTATTTCATTCTTTTTCTCTACTGTGGAGATTAAAGAGGAGGTGAGGCTGGTAATGGAGGTCTTTAATTCTTCCACCACGAGGTTTTGAAGATCTGTTAGTTGTCTCTTCTCATGAAGCTCCTTAAACAGTTTCTGATAATCATTTTTTAAAAGCGCCAATTCTACCTTTAGAGTACCGGCGGGTATAGGATAGGATCCCTGATCATCGCTTTTGGGCGCTGATTCTGATAACGAACGATTTTTTTCCATATGAATAGAAGGAGTATAAGGGGGTAATAGGTCAATTATTTCATATAGGGGTACAAGGGCAGCTTCATAGGGTATTATTGGCTAAAATACCAACCTCCAGGAGTAGGGGCAGGTACATCCCAAACATACACAAATAATGGATTATTTGCTAAATTTTGAATCTATTTTTTGCTTGATAACCCCTAGAAAACTTCTTTCCTCGTAAGTTTTTTTATACCACAGAATAGTATTTTGAAGATCCTCTATCTGTTTTTTCAGCGAAGAGATGCTGGTTTCGACTTCTGTATTAATCAGGGGGCTTGTCGTCCTATTTTGTGATGGGAGTTGTGATGGGAATTGGGCTGAGAGTTGGGCTGAGAGATTCTGGACTGAGAGATCGGCAACCTGCCGGTTAAGATTTGCCAGCTCTTCGATGAGCTTGTCCATGACAGGATGGATCGGGCGCGGGCCGGACATTTCCTGGCGCAGAACTTCCAGTTCTGTTTCCTTCAGGAAGGCCGCGTGATTGGCATGTGCCAGATGGCGCTCTAACTGCTGGAATCCGGTCCTTATGTTGTCCAGTTCTTCATTCGACCTCTTTCCCCAAGCTCCTAACTCTTCTACTTCATCCTGGAGTTGAAGGATCCTTGCTCTTGCGGCTTGCAGTTCTTCTGCCTTCAACCTTTCATCCTCTGCATTTAGCATTGCTGTAAAGGTCATTCCCAGCCGGTGATAAATAGTTCTGATCTCCGACAGGGTAGTTTCTGTGTTCTGAAAGAGTGGAAGGAGTTCCGGTGATACATTTTTTCCTGTTGCCAATACTCCCAATCCATGTCCATGTTCAAAGGAAAAGGATGGGTAAAGTGCAGACAATTCCTCCCATAACCGATATACTCCGAATCCGCGCTCTTTTTCTGCTGTATCGTGAAACAGAACGATCGAAGAGTCTGACATTTTAGGCAGCCATGTCTCGAAATCATTTTTGACTGCTTCATAGGTATGCAAACCGTCGATATGCAATAGATCGATGGTCTTGTCCTTGAAATGTTTCAGTGCCTCTTCAAAGTCGCATCGCAGTAAAGTGGAAAACTCCGAATAATTGGCGTTATTGTAGGTGTTTACTTTTTCGAAAACTTCTTCAGTATAGAAGCTTGCATGTTCATCACCATACCAGCTGTCGACGCCATAACAAGCAGAAGACAGGTTATTGGTTTGAACTGCCTGGCAAAAAGAGAAATAGGACATTCCCTGGAACACGCCCAACTCGACAATCAATTTCGGTTTCAATTTGCTTACCAGATCAAAAGCAAATGGAACATGCTCTGCCCATCCGGAAGGAGCCATATAGCGTGGCATGTCAAGGCTATGAAATGAAATAAACTCGGTATTCATAATACGCGTCATTAGCCGAAAAATACATTTTTAACAATAAAAGTTCAGGGCAGGAAAAAGGGAAAATCTAGCTTTTGAAGAGTTTTTGCCGTATTGTTCCCAGCAGGCTTCTTTTTTCAAAGGTTCTTTTATACCACTCCAGGTCTTTCTGGTAATTGCTGATATCGCTTAGTAACTTATTGATCAATTGCCTGGTTCCTTCATTGGTTTGGCGGCATTCGAGCAGTTGCCCCTCGAGCCGTTGGATCACAACATCTTTTTCATCAGCCCGGGCTTTCAGCTTATGCATTTGGTCTTCCTGACTTTCAATGAGCCTTTGTTTAAAAGCGATCTCCTTCTCCATGTACAGTCTTATCTTTTCCAGACCGTCATGGATGGCATGCAACTCAATATCCTTGTCCTCATTGTTGTCGATCACTTTAAGTCTTTCCGACAAATTTATCATGTTTCCAGATTAAATGAGAAAATAAATGGTGAATTAACGGCCCACTGACATTCGGTTAACTCTTATAGAGGCTTCTGTAAGATGAAGATGTCTCGTAGACGTCAAATTCCTGCTCGCAATGCTGTTGGGAATACTCCCCCATTACATCCAGCATATCCCTGTTATTATGATATTGAAGGATTTTAATGATCGCTTCGTCCACAGTAGTAAAAAGATCTCCGTTGGACCTTTTGTTTACGATATCCCGGTTCCCGACGCAGTCGGTCAGCAATACCGGCTTCTTTAAGGCCATTGCTTCCAGAACGGCAAAGGGCATACCTTCAAAATTCGAGGTCGACAAATATACCTGGGACTGGGCAACCAGCGCTTTTGTTTCCTCCGTTGACAACCAGCCTGTAATCAAAATGTTCTTTGCCGATAGCATGTTCCTGTCACAGCCTTCGCCTATCCATAGGAACTCAAAGTCGTGGAATTCTTCAAAATATCGGGCTATGGAATTAAAAAAAGCGGGATTCTTCTGCTCTTCGATGCGGCCGCTGGTTACCACGCGAAATTTTCCTGTCTTTAGGACCGGAGCTTTCACCGGTTCTCCGGAAAAGCTCAACCTTGGTAAGGGAAAGGAAGGCCGCTCTTCCACAGAGATGCCATTGTTAATGTTTAAAGCCTTGATCCCTATTGCCTTATAGGCCTTTAGCTCGGAAGGGCTGCAGCACACCACTCTCCCGCCGAAGATCGATCCCAGTCTCTCCAGCTGCTTGTACATATAGTTGGTGAACCGGCTGTTGCCGACAAAAAAAGGCGCCCCATTCGGCGTGTAGACAACGGTATCGATACCCGCCATCCTGCATGCCACTCTGCCCAAAAATCCGCTCTTGGAAGAATGCAGATGCACTGCGTCTATGTGAACTTTATTTTTAAGCCGTTTCAGAATGGAATACAGCTCCATGAAAGCTGCCGTATCCTTACGAAAACTTATCTCCCTTTGTGCTGATTTCCAACGTATAAAGCGGACATTTCCTTTGGGGAACCGTTGCTTGACCTCGGCTGAGCTCATGAGATGCTCTCTTTCGCCATGCACGATGATGTGCAGATCGTCCTGCAGGTTCTCCACCAACGATTTTACAAACGTTGCAATTCCAGAGGCAAAAGGTTCGACAACATGTACTATTTTCATCGGTTTCTCTGATAAGGTGTCAGTAAATACGATTTTCCCAGTGTTTCCTACGGCAAGCGTTCGTACTTATCAACTTATAACTATGGTGACAATGGTCAGTCTGACCTAACTAACGTCAATATGTTTAATTCCGTATATAAACTTCTTGGTCTGCAATACAAATTTGTACGGAATGACCATTAAAAGCCTCAATTTGATCACTCCCAATAGCTTAAAAAGCCAGTTATTCCCATATTGCCGGACCACTTTTAGTCGGCTTTTCAGTTGCTCCCTGCGAAAATGAAGGGAGATTCCCTGCGGATTGATCTCACATATGACAAGGTCAGTGGGCAAAACCGCGGCTTCAGTGGCAGAAATTATTTTATAAAAGAAACCATAATCCTCTGCATGAGGGAAATTATCGGGGTAAACCCCTATTTTCTTTGTCATATCTGAACGCCACATCACCGTTGGATGTATAAAAACGTTCCTGAAATGCATCTCCCTGAGAATCTTTTTATGCTCCGTCGGGGTTATATATCGATACGAATCACCCGTCCGGAAGTTTTTGAATATACACCAGCTGCCTATCAAACCCACTTCCGGATGCCCGTTCAAAAAAGCCACCTGGTCGGTAAAACGGTCAGGCAGACATATGTCCCCGCAGTCGAGCCGGGCAACATATTCGCTCTTGCCCTTCTCTTCCAGCCATTTAAGCCCTGTATTGAGGGCCACAGTTATGCCCTGGTTCTCTCTAAGCCTTAGAATTGTCAGCGATAGGGATTGAGGTAGATAGGAGATGAGGTCTTCGTATCGGAGTATTTCGCTGCTGCCATCATCTACAATAAGCAAGCCGTATGCCAAAGGATCATATACAATGCTCTGTAAGGACCGAATCAGCCCGGGGAGATTGTTATAAAAGGGTATTAAAAGGTAGAAATCGTAAGCTGGTTTCTTCCATTCTTCCATTGAACAGGTTTAGGTAGTGCAAAGGTAAACAAAATCTAAAATTATATGTTAATATCTTGATTTGAAATTTGTTAGCGTGTCTAAATAATTAATTTCGTGTCGTAATCACCTTTATTCGTGTAGGAATTAACAATTTTCGTGCAACGTTTGACCCTATTCCCGGCTCATACCACTTAGTGGTAATGAGAAATGTCAGAATTATTTGCTTGTTTTGCAAGTTACGAGGCCTTATTCTGACCATTTACAGACTAGAAAAATTAATTATTCGTTATCGGGACAATAACAGTAGAAAAAAAATCCTTAGCAGCATGCGCAATACGACAAGCCTCGAATCTTCAATTTATCACCAGTATAAGTGTGAAGATGGAAAGTCGCATACTCTTCGTTATTATATGGAAGCCCGGCATACCTATCTTGTAGTGAAGCGCATTACCGATATCCTTATATCTCTACTGATCATATTGCTTGTATTCCCCTGGTTGTTGCCTGTTATTGTCACACTAATAAAGCTTGATTCAAGGGGACCTGTCTTTTTTAAGCAAAAGAGGGTTGGATTCCTGGGCAGGACTTTCTGGTGTTACAAGTTCCGGACGATGCACCTGAATGATGCCGCAGACACCCGGCAGGCCGTCCGGAATGACCCGCGTGTGACCCGTGCAGGGAAATTCCTTCGGAATACCGGAGTCGATGAGATCCCTCAATTCATCAATGTCCTTCTTGGCCATATGAGCATCGTAGGTCCAAGGCCACATATGCTAAAAGATTCCCGCGATTTTGCGGAAGTTGTTCCCAACTATAGATTTCGGAATCTGGCCCGTCCGGGTATCACGGGTATGTCCCAGGTAAGGGGTTGCCGCGGTCCGGCCACCAGTTTTGCCAGCATTTATCGCCGGTATCAATGGGATGCCTATTATGTAAGAAATGTCAGCTTCCTCCTCGACCTGCGGATCATGGCGGAAACAGGCTTGCTTATGCTCACTTCACTTTTCAATAAGGATAAGCCCATCCCTGCGGATACGGCACACTACGAAAAGATCTCTTCGGCAAAAAAAATCGCCTGATCCAGGTTGGGCAGGCATTCTCACTACTCCTATACAATATTTTTTACTCAACTTAGCCAGGACTTATGCAAACAGGGGTTTTGTCGGTTATTATTCCTGTATACAACGAAGAACGAACGATCCATCTTATCCTGAACAGGATCAAGGATGTGGAACTCATCGGAGGCTTAACAAAGGAATTGATCATAGTAAATGACTGCTCTACCGATCAGACCTCCGGGGTGATTAGAAAGTATATAGAAAACAACCCGGACATGCGTATCCGTTTCTATGAGCATGAGATCAATAAAGGGAAAGGGGCGGCGCTGCATACCGGTATCAGGGAAACAACCGGCAACTGGATAATCATTCAGGATGCCGATCTCGAATATGATCCCAGGGAATACAACGACCTCCTGAAGCCTGCACTGGAAGGGAATGCAGATGTTGTATATGGAACCAGGTTCATTGGCGGCAATCCTCATCGTATTCTCTTTTTCTGGCACTCCATTGGCAACAAATTTTTGACGTTCTTATCCAATATGCTAACCGACCTGAATCTGACAGACATCGAAACCTGTTATAAATTATTCAATTCGGACATTCTCAAGAGTATTAAGCTAAAAGAGCAACGCTTCGGGTTCGAGCCGGAGGTTACGGCAAAGATCTCCCGGTATCCCAGGATCAGGATCTATGAGGTGGGCATATCTTATTACGGACGAACACCTGCGGAAGGCAAAAAAATTGGCTGGAGAGATGGATTCAGGGCGATTTATTGTATCTTAAAATATAATATTTTTAACCGATGAGCATAAGTAGACGGACCGCCATCAGGCAGTTAGCGATCGTATCCGCAGGCGCTGCTTTTCTGCCTTCCTGCCTGCATCCTCATGCTAAGCCGTCGGTGTCGTTGAAATACTTTACGGTAACCGGAGACCAGGTGAAACTGCTTGAAGAGCTGACAGCGACTCTGATCCCAACGGACTCAACTCCCGGCGCCCGTGATGTATCCGCTCATCTTTTTACGCTAAGGATGGTAGATGACTGTTCTCCGAAGACCGACCAGGAAAAGTTCATGAAGGGGCTGACAGCCTTTGACGAGGCCTCAAAGACCGCGTCCGGAAAGCTTTTTGCCGAGGCTTCTCCCGCCCAACGGGAAGCTCTGCTTTTGGCTATCGAAAGCAAGAAGCTACCGGGCGAAGAGCTTAATTTCTTTTACTCTACCGCTAAAAAGCTGACCGTTCTGGCCTATTCATCGTCTCAATTTTTCCTGACAAAGGTTAAGGTCTATGAATTGGTACCCGGGCGTTTTCACGGTTGTGTGCCTGTTGCAAAGGAGCGAAGTGCCGGCGCAACGCTCAAAAAAGCTTCCTAATCCTTTTAATCGATCGCTATGGGGGACTCTATAAAAAACAGACAGTTTGATGCTATCGTCATCGGATCCGGAATGAGTGGCGGCTGGGCTGCCAAAGAGTTTACCGAAAAGGGCCTTAAGACCCTCGTCCTTGAAAGAGGCCGGGAGGTCCGGCATGTGAAAGATTACCCCACCACCAATATGATGCCCTGGGAATTCGAACATCGGGGAGAGATACCTAACGATGTCCGGGAAGCCAATCCCGTGATCAGCCGGTGTTATGCATTCCGGGAAGATGCCATGCATTTCTTTGTAAAAGATACGGAGCATCCCTATGTCCAGGAGAAGCCCTTCGACTGGATCCGCGGTTACCAGGTGGGCGGGAAGTCGATCATGTGGGCCCGCCAGACCCAGCGCTGGAGCGACTTTGACTTTGAAGGACCTGCCCGGGACAAGTTTGCCGTCGACTGGCCGATCCGGTACAAAGATCTGGCTCCCTGGTACAGCTATGTAGAAAAGTTTGTGGGCATTTCCGGTAATAAGGACGGTCTTCCCAATCTTCCGGATGGAGAATTCCTGCCTGCCCTGGATCTTACCTGTGTGGAAACTTATTTCAAAGACCTTGTGGCAAAGAAATATAGTGACCGTCATGTCATCTATGGCCGTTGTGCTCATCTCACCGAGCCGACGGCCCTGCATCTGCAGCAGGGTAGAGGACAATGCCAGAAGCGGGACCTTTGCCAGCGGGGCTGTCCTTTCGGCGGGTACTACAACTCCAATTCCACCACTATTCCATGGGCCGAACGCACCGGCAATCTGACCCTGCGTCCCTATTCCATTGTCGAATCCGTTATCTACGATGACAAAAAAGGAAAGGCTACGGGCGTCAGGGTCATCGATGCCAATACAAAAGAGACGGTCGAATATTTTGCCCCGGTCATTTTCGTCAATGCCGGCGCCCTGAATACCAACCTCATTCTGTTGAACTCCACTTCATCCCGTTTTCCCCATGGTCTTGGGAATGACAATGGCCTGCTGGGAAAATATGTGGCCTTTCACAATTACAGAGGCCATATCTCAGCCGAATACGACGGCTTTAAAGAAAGCACGACAGATGGCCGGCGGCCAACCGGAGCCTATATCCCTCGTTTTCGCAACGTCTTTCAACAGGACAGGGATGCTGATTTCCTCCGGGGTTATGCGGCCGGTTTCTCCGCATTCCGCGGCTCCCGGCGCTCTACTGAAGGATTTGGGGCAATGTTGAAACAAAACCTTAACTCCGCTGAACCGGGTCCCTGGTATGTCGGCTCTCATATGATGGGGGAGACCATTCCGAAGGAAACCAATCAGGTAAGCCTGGACAGTGATCTGAAGGATCAGTGGGGAATTCCGCAGTTGAAGATCAATATCGCTTATGATGACAACGACGAAAAAATGTTGAAGGATTTTTTCAGCCAGATGACGGAAATGTACACAGCCGCCGGGTTTACAAATATAAAAACCGGGGACTCCGGCCAGGCGCCCGGTCTTGATATCCACGAAATGGGCGGGGTCCGGATGGGTAATGACCCTAAGACCTCGCTGCTAAATAAATGGCACCAGCTGCATGCCTGCGATAATGTATATGTCACTGACGGAGCCTGTATGACATCCACGTCCACACAGAACCCTTCCCTGACCTATATGGCTATGACTGCCCGCGCTGCCGATCATGCAGTGTCACAAATGAAAAAGGGATAAACCGATGAAAGACTTTTTATTAACTCTGGCTGCCTGCCTGCTTGTCTTCCTCGTAATAAATGTGGGTTATTACGGCGAATGGTTCAGTGCGAAACCCCGTCAGTATTGGTTTGACTTTCTGAAAGAAAAAGATGATCCTGCGGATGAGGTGGCAATCAAAAAGGCCCGGTATGGAATAACCTACACGATCTCGATGAAGGTTAAAGAGGTTGTTGAAAAGAGAAAAATGGCTCATGCCGTCATTCTCTTCGAGCCCAACAGTTACTATCGAGATTCCCTGCACATCTACAATGCGGTTCGCGCTCCGGAACCGGCGGTCTTTTATTATTATACAGGTCTGGAGGGCGTTTGGACAAATTCCCCGGATGTAAACAATGCGAATTTTATCGTCCGGTATTCAAAAGCAAAGGGTGTCACCCTCGACGAGATCCGCTCTCCCCAGCAATTGCAACAAATACTGGCCAGTTTTAAAAAATATCCTCCAATCCTGTAAGCTATGCCCGTACTTACTTATCTGTTCCTGTTGCTTTGTTATTTACTGTCGGGGTATGGTCTGCTCAATCTCTTTGGCATGCGGCTGAAGGCGGCGTATACGATCACGCTGTCTTTGATCTTAGGCGTCGCAGTGGCTTCCTTTATTCCATTTTTATTACAGCTGTTCTACATTGTCATTACGGGTCCCACCGTATTCGGCGCCTTGCTGCTGACTGCGCTGCTGCTGACTATTCCTTCCTTTCTTCAACTACGTAAAGAGGGGGGCGCTGCTTTTATCCGTCGGTTCAGGCCGGGCCTCCTGCGCGTACGACCTTATGAGCTGCCTTACTGGCTGATCATCGGTTTTCTGATCTTTGTCAGCGCATGGAGATGCTACTACCAGCCGCCTATTTCGCGGGATGCCTTATCCGGGCCGGAGACGATCGCAGAATATGCAGTGCGAGAACAGACCATGATCAATTCTTTTTTCAGGATCGATCTCTGGTCGACCAACAATCAATTTAAATCTCCTTTTCTCATCAGCCTGCAGATCATTTATAAACTGGCTGGTTTTCCTTTTGGACAGGTTTGGCTCAGTATTGTCTTTATCTGTTTTGTAGTCTTTCTCTATAATGCGTTGACGGAAAAGCTGCATCCCATTATTGCGGGTCTGCTGCTGCTGCTTTTCCTAATGACTCCTGAGATGTATGCGTATACTTTTATGATCCTGTATGACTACAGTAATATGGTCTTCTATTTCCTTGGGCTCTATTTCCTGTTCAGGGCACTGGATCCGCCTGGCTCAGCGGTTACGGCGGTGCGTTCGCCGGCTACTAGGCTCTTGCCGGCTTCCCTTTCCTTTGCCGGTTTGCTGCTTGGAATAGCGACCTATATCCGGTCGGAGACCCTGTTCCTGGTAGTGCTGCTCCTTCCCCTTATCCTGCTGGCGCAGATCCGGGGTAATAGGGAGCTCCGGGACTCCGCGATTTGGAAAAAAATGGGGTTGACCCACCTTTTCTTTTTGCTGCCTTCGCTGATCGGCTATTATCTGCCTACGCAGCTCTATATCAAGTATTATCTACCCGTGCATTATGATATCGGTACCCTGGTCAACAATCATTTGAGCGACTGGCATCCATTGTGGCAGCGATATAGCGACATTGTCACCCGGCTGTTGTTCGGGACCTTTGCCACCAATTTGTGGGGATACCTGTTTTACCTTGCCAGCGCCTTGTTCCTGGCGGAACTGGTCTTTGTACGGCGTTTCAACAGGCAGGCCCGCAACTGGCTATATGCGATCCTCCTGCTTTACCTGGCACTTGGTATCTTAGGGTTTGCCCTGCCATTGTTCAATCTGCTGGAGACGACAAAACGCGCCCTTTTTAAAATGATGCCGTTGGTTCTCTTTTACCTGGCAAACAATGAATTGTTGCTGCGCCTTTCCCGGCGCATTTCACAATGGGAAGCCCTCCCCAGTCGGGGCGGCTCTTCGCCACAGCAGCCTGCCGATGCTGCCGTTGGCAATCCGCCCACGCGTAAGAGCGTCTCCAGGAAGAAATCACGAAAGAAATGATTTTGGCAAGGCCTACACTTTCGCTGCCGGCACTGCAGCGCGGAAAGCCGCAATGATCGAGTCCACCTCCCGCTGTAGCAGGCCCTCATTCACATGCAGGTGCGAAACTCCATCCTCTTCAGGGCTGGGAATCCGAATCGCGTATTTCTCCGCCAGCACCTTTGAAAGGGTCTTCCCATCATATCCTTTATCCATTTGAAGCAGGAACACATTGCTCCCGTCCGGCACCGGCCTGATCCGTAAGCCGGGTATCTTATTGAGCTCCCCGAACAAGCCATCGGCCCGTTCCTTTGTCTTCCGCAGCCGGTCTTCCAGGCCATCCAGCGTATACAGGGCCATGGCTGCATTGGTCCAGTTCTGGTACATTGCACCGCCATGCACTTTTACGAGGTGTTCCATCGGTTCGATATATGACTTTGGTCCACACAGGACTGCTCCCGACGTCGCGCCCAGGTATTTGTAAAGACACATATACACGGTATCGAAACAGGAGGCATACTCATGGACAGAGACACCCGACCAGGCAGCGGCAAGGTGCAGACGCGCCCCATCGAGGTGGAGCCTGTATCCTTTCTCCCGGCACCAGGCGGAGATCTTTTTCAGCTCATCAATAGGGAAGACCTGGGCATTACAGCGACGGACCGGAATTTCGATGGAAATGGCCCCCACCCCTGTTTTAAAATATTCTTCTTTGGTGTCATAGCTTATTTCCTGTTGTAGTTCTTCCAGGGTGAAGGCGAATTTTCCCCGGGCCAGCGGTACCAGCCTTTTGCCGTACAGGGATTGGGCTGCGTCCGCCTCATCCCGAAAGACATGACTCGTCTCCTGGACAAAGACCTTTGAATTCCCGCCGCTGAGCACCTGTATAGCCAGCTGATTGGCCAGCGTACCGGAAGGCATAAAAAAGGCCGACTCTTTCCCGGTCAACTCTGCAAAGTTCTTCAGCAGATCGTCCACCGTACCACGGGCCCCGTAGAAATCGGGCTTTACAGGCCGCGTCTTATTGATCTCGTCCAGCTTGCTGATGTATTCTGCCGGAGTGTAACCGGGACCATCCCGGGTGAAAAAGACGGGTATGGGCGCCTCGCCCCCGGCCCGCTGCTGCCCTGTTCTTTCGCGAAAAGCCAATCCGGCCCATCCGCCTGCGATGAGGGGCAAGGTTCCCGCCCCGGAATTCTTTAGAAAGTTTCTTCTGTTCATGATAGTTTGTTTTCTCTGTTTTCCAAGATACCCCTTAAAAAGTAAAAAGTACCATTTAAGTCATTAATAGCACAATACAAAGGTCCCGGCGGACAAATAACTTTGTATCACGATCGGAGCAACATTTCTCTCACCTAAATCTTATAATATATGTGTGCCAATAAACTCGATCACGATCATAAGCCCAACCTCCTTTGGAGCGTATTGTCCAACAAATGCTCCCGTTGTCGCAGAGGTGACCTGTATAAATATAGCAATCCCTATCAGCTCAAACATTTTATGCAGATGAACGAGACCTGTCCTGTTTGCGGCCAGCCCTTTGAGATCGAAGTGGGTTTCTGGTATGGGACGGGCTTTGTAAGTTATGCCCTATCGGTAGCCGTCTGTGTTGCCACTTTCATTGCGTGGAAAGTGCTTATCGGCATGTCCCTGCATGACAACCGGATCTTCTGGTGGATGGGTGTCAACGGGGTCATCCTGGTTTTATTACAACCGCTGCTTATGCGTGTCTCAAGGACCATCTGGCTCAACTTCTTTGTATGGTATGATCCCAACTGGCCGGAGGTTAATGCAAAAAATCCTGAGCGAACCAACTTATCTTTGAAGAACGATTGGTAATCTAAAAATTTCTATCATGTCATTTGCGCTGCCCTCTTACGAACAGCTTCCTCCCGAAAGCCAGGCCATTCTTGATCAGCTAAAACAGGCGATGGGAATGATGCCAAATCTCTATGCGACGATCGGTTACTCCGGCAATGCGTTGAGCTCTTATATGCAGTATGTCCGGGCTCAGGCTAAGAATACTTTCCATGCGCGTGAACGCGAAGCCATCTATCTCATCGTCTCACAGATGAATGGCTGCGAGTATTGTCTCGCCTCTCATACCCAGTCTGCTATCAAGGCCGGCTGGAAGGAAGAAGATACCCTGGCCATCCGCGCCGGCACGCATCCGGATAAAAAGTGGCAGACTATTTATGGCATCGTCCGTTCTTCCATCGAGAACAAGGGCGAAGTAAGCGATGCCTTGTTGCAGGACTTTTATTCGCTTGGCTATAAGGAGGCTTCAATGGTGGATCTGTTCGTCCTTGTCAATGTCATGAGCTTTACCAATTATATTTTCCGGCTGACACGGATCCCCATTGACTTTCCGGCAGCAAAAGAGATCTAGCGGGAGCTTGCGTCTAACCTGACCATCCCTCTCTGTCGAGCCCTCTGAACTGGATCGCCTCTGCCAGATGCTCTGGCCGGATGGTCTCGCTCGTGGACAGATCGGCAATCGTCCGGCTGATCTTCAGAATATGGTCGTGTGCCCGGGCGGACAGCTTTAGCTTGCCCATAGCTGCCCGCAGCAGCTGCTCCCCGCCCGCATCCAGCCGGCAAAAGTGCCGCAATTGCCGGCTGCTCATTTGCGCGTTACAATTGATGCCCGAATACTTCCGGTCCCTGGTGACCGTACTTCCACCCAGGATCTCATACTCTCTTGCTGCTATTACCCTTCCCCTTATCTGCTCTGAACTTTCCCCACTGCGCTGTTCGGCAAGCTGTAAATAAGGTACCGGTACCACCTCTACGTGCAGATCGATCCGGTCTAGCAGCGGACCGGATATTTTATTGAGATATTTCGATACCGCTCCCGGCGGGCAGATACACTCGCGGTCGGGATGATTATAATAACCACAGGGGCATGGATTCATAGAAGCCAGTAGAATGAAGGAAGAAGGAAACTCTACCGACAATCTTGCACGGCTGATCGTTACCCGCCGGTCTTCCATTGGCTGGCGCATCACTTCCAATGTACTTCTGCTGAACTCCGGTAGCTCGTCAAGGAATAATACGCCATTATGGGCCAGTGAAATTTCTCCCGGTTGAGGGATACTACCTCCTCCTACCAGGGCATTGCCTGAAATAGTGTGATGAGGGGTTCGAAAAGGCCGTTGGGAGAGGAGTCTTGTGTTTGCGGGTAACTTGCCGGCAACACTGTGAATCTTTGTCGTCTCCAGTGCTTCCTGCAAGCTGAGTGGGGGAAGAATTGTGGGCAGCCGTTTTGCCAGCATGGTTTTGCCGGCGCCGGGCGGGCCGATCAATATGACATTGTGCCCGCCGGCTGCTGCTATTTCCAACGCTCTTTTAATGCTTGTCTGTCCCTTTACTTCACTGAAGTCAAGATCGGAGGGAACCACTGTTGCATCGAAGTCTGCCCGGACATCGACATGGACTGATCTTGCGGCACTCGTGTCCCGGAAAAATTCGATCACTTCGCGGATATGGCCGAATGCAAACACGTCCAACTGATTGACCATTGCGGCCTCGGATGCATTGGCCTTTGGAACGATCAGCCCCTTGAACTGTTCCTTGCGGGCTTGTATAGCGATCGGTAATGCCCCCTTGATGGGTTGAATGTTTCCATCCAGTCCCAATTCGCCCATGATGACGTAATTTTTTAGAAGGGAAGGATCAGGGATCTGTTCGCTACCGGCCAGTATGCCCATTGCAATCGGCAGGTCAAAAGCAGATCCATACTTTCTGATGCTTGCCGGCGCCAGATTGACGACTACTTTGGTACGGGGCATATAATAGCCGTTGCTCTTGATGGCGCTTTCTATACGCTGAATACTTTCTTTGACAGCGTTGTCGGCCAGCCCGACTATAAATGTGTGGAGTCCCTCCGTCACATTGACCTCTACGGTAATAGTGATCGCCTCAACACCATATACCGCACTTCCAAATGTCTTCACCAGCATACCTGTAATATTTAGCTGATAAAGCTAGTGAAGACATCAATGTCATTGGGAAAAACCTGCTTCAGGTTCCACGCCCGACGTTCCACGGATGTGCAGCAAGCGGAACCGGGGCTGGCCGCGATCATGCCTTGCGCAAATGCTATTGGACTGGCCGCGCTTACAACCGTTCCAGCATCTCCACTACCTTCTCCCGTTTCAGGATCAGGTATCCTATCCGGTCATTGCTGATCCCCTCCTTCAGTTGATAGCTGAACTCCAGCTGATCATCTTTCACCGCCGTCTCAAAATAGTTGAACTGGATATTCGGATAGACTTTCAGCTCTTCTCCGATCTCGTAAAGATGGGTGCTCAGAATAAATAGGGACCGGCGTATCCTGATGAGTCCTTTGATCACGGTTGTCGAACACTTCATTGCATCCTGTACATTCGTGCCTTTGAACAGCTCATCGATCAGTACCAGCCATTTCCTGTTCCCGCCTATCTTCTCCAGCGTGTTGCGAATGCGTTGTACCTCATTGAAGAAAAAGCTTTCTCCTTTGGAGATATTATCGACAACGTTGATATTGCTGAGGATCCCATCAAAAAGACTTAACCTCATTGCCTTTGCCGGTACCCCCATACCCAGGTGAGCCAGAAAAACAACAACTCCCACGCTCCGGATAAAGGTACTTTTCCCGGCCATATTGGCTCCTGTGAGAAATAGGAAATTACGTTCCTGGTCCAGCTTTACATCATAAGCAACGGGTGTGGGCAAAAGCAGATGGTAAAGCGAGCTTGCTTCAAAAAAAGGCTCTTCCTGTTGCACAAATATGGGGAAGCTCAGCTGGTAACGGCGTACAGCCATTGCCATCGAATACCATGCATCCAGCCGGTTGTGGATCTCTATCAGCGACTGCATGGTCGCTTTCGTCCGGTAGCGAAGAAAATTGCCATAATGAATGACCTGGACAGGGCTCAGCTTGACACCAGGCTTGAGTTTTCCAAGGGATTGCAGCGTCTCCTGATCCAGTAGTTTCCGGGCCTTTTCCAATAAGTCGTGCAGCAGGCGGGGGCAATCGGGGGTATCCAGCAGTTCGATCAGCTGGCTCATCCCCCGTAGAAAATCTGCAAAATGTGTCACCGAATAACGTACTATGGAATAATCCGGGGCATGAAAAACTTTATACGTCAATGCTGCCGGCAGATTATGCCCCTGCGGGATGTCGTCGACTGCCGTTTCATAAAATCGTTCTATCACCATGACGGTCCCATTGCTGATGGAAGAAGGCCATTGGTCCATCTTCTCCAAAATCAGTGTAAGTACCCGCTGGGTCTCGAGAATAGGTTCGAGCTTGCTAAAAGGGCTGTTGAAATATTCCAGTAAAAGATCTCTTCCGCCTGTCGTGCGGGTAAAATCCAGCTTGTGGAAAATAGAATATTCCTCTTCACGGCTGAAAAGGGATAGGTCTTCGTATGTGATCTTGTCAATTTCCATGGTTATCCGTTTTGCGGGCATATTTAATACCTGAACCGCAGGCGTTGGCCCCATTGAGATTCATCGAAGGCCCCATTTCCATAAACTAAATGCCCATTCACGAAAGTATGAGTCACTGTTGCCGGAAACTCAAACCCTTCGAGGGGGCTCCAGCCACATTTATAGAGAATGTTCTCCGGAGTTACGCGGGAGGGGGTATTCATGTCCACTATGACCAGGTCGGCAAAGTAACCTTCGCGGATATACCCTCTTTCGGCTATACGGAAACAGGTGGCTACTGCGTGGCTCATCTTTTCCACTACTTTTTCGAGGCTGATCCTGCCTTCTTTGACGTAATGCAGCATGAGCAAAAGGGAATGTTGTACCAGCGGTAGTCCGGCATGGGCCTGTTCGTAGGGACCACTCTTTTCCTCCCAGGTATGCGGAGCGTGATCAGTGGCGATAAGGTCGAGCCGGTCTTCCAGTAAGCCCTTCCATAGAGCTTCGCGGTTATTCGGCGCCTTGATGGCGGGGTTACACTTGATCCGGTTACCCAGCGTCGCATAGTCCTCACTGGTAAAATGGAGATGGTGTACACAGACTTCTGCCGTGATCCGTTTCTCTTCCAGGGGCAGCATGTTGCCCAGCAATTGCATTTCTTTTTCGGTGGAAAGATGGAAGATATGTAAGCGGCTATTGTGTTTCTGAGCAAATTGAATGGCTGTCAGCGATGATTCGAAACAGGCTTCCGCATCCCGGATCCGCGGGTGATCGGCTGCGACCAGCTCCCGGTTCTCGCGCCGGATGAGCTCCAGGTTCTGCCGGATGATCTTTTCATCTTCACAATGTGTGGCGATGAGCACCTCCGATTCCCGGAACAGCCTGTCCAGCGTCAGGTAATTATCGACTAAAAGGTTACCTGTAGATGAGCCCATAAAGATCTTGATCCCGCAGATATCCTTTTTCTTTTCGTTGGTCCGTAAGGCCTCATCTGCGTTGTCATTCGAGGTACCCATATAAAAAGAGTAGTTCGCCAGCGAGCTCTGCGACCCTATCGCATACTTTTGCTCCAGCAGATCCTGGGTAAAGGCCGGCGGCATGGTATTGGGCATCTCCATAAAGGAAGTAACGCCACCGGCTACCGCGGCTTTGGCTTCGGTATAGATGGTAGCCTTATGGGTTAGTCCCGGCTCACGGAAATGTACCTGATCGTCTATGGCTCCCGGCAATAAAAACTTCCCTTCTCCGTTGATCTCGGTGACAGCGAAGCCGGTTTGGATATTCGTCCCTATTTTTTCGATCCGCCCGTTTTTGACTAGTAAATCTGCCGTACTAACCTTACCTTCGTTGACTATAGAGATGTTATTGATCAAGTAATTACGCATATAGAAAATTAGATCGTCCCTTATTTGATATAAATTATGACGCAATTTATTAAAACCCTTCTAAGACACCGGATAATTTTAAGAATTGCTAACTTGCTGGTACTGGCCTCGTTCCTGCCTCGTGCCGGTTTCGGTCAGTCAAGCTATCTGCCCCAGGACTCAAAGTACGATCACTTCCTGGACAGGATGGAGATACTCCTGCAAACGAACCCGGACCTGAATATCAGTACTGCGAAACCCATCAGCCGGAAGCTGGCTGTCCGGGTATCCGACATATCCGACTCACTGCACAATTCCTATCCTTACGACGAATATTATCATCTTTCTCCGATAGACAGGCAAAACCTGTCTTCCCTGCTGATGAACAATGTCGAATGGGTGACAAGCAGGACGGATAGCTTTGTCAGCAAAAGACCCTGGCTGAACACTTTCTATAAGGACAAGGCAAACTTCTACGAGGTTAATGAAGATGACTTTTTTCTCGCGATCAACCCGGTGATCCAGCAGACCCAATCTTATGAGACCGGCAGCGGTAATAATAAGCAACGGCCTTTCCTCAACTCAAAGGGGCTTACTCTCCGGGGGATGATAGCCCGTAAGCTGGGTTTCTCGGCCTATCTTACAGATAACCAGGAAAGGGGGCCGTCCTGGTTCCAGCAGCGTGTTGCTCAATTCGATGCCGTACCGGGCGCCGGGTACTACAAACACTTCAAAACTAACGGTTATGACTATTTCGATAACCGGGCATCCATTTATTTCAACGCCTGGAAATACTTCGACATCCAGTTTGGTTATGATAAGAACTTTATCGGCAATGGCTATCGCAGCCTTTTCCTCAGCGATTACAGTGCTCCCTATCTCTTCCTGAAATTCAATACCCGGATCTGGAAGCTCAACTACCAAACCATTTATATGGAACTGGTCAGTCAGCACAACACCAATACGGATTATCAATACCCCAAAAAATACGCGGTTGTTCACCATCTCAACATAAATGCCACTCCCTGGCTGAATGTAGGTCTTTACGAGAACGTCGTTTTCAGCCGTGCCGATCACTATGATTTCTCGTATCTGAACCCTGTGATCTTCCTCGTCTCTGCACAGCAGCAGAATGGAAGCCCTGACAAGACGACGGTAGGACTGGACTTTAAGGCTAATATCGGGCATGCCACGCAGGTCTACGGACAGCTGCTGTTCAATGAATTCGTCCTGCACCAGATCCTGCATTATGGAGATGGCAACTGGGTCAATAAGCAAGGTTTTCAGCTGGGTATAAAATATATCGACGCTTTTGATCTAAAGAACCTCGACCTGCAGTTTGAAACAAATATAGTCCGGCCGTTCGTCTATTCTCATAACGACACGGTATCCAATTTCAGTCATTATAATCAGCCACTGGCCCATCCTCTTGGGGCTAATTTTTATGAATTCATCGGTATAGTCCGTTACCAGCCGGCCTATAAGTGGAACCTGGAAGCAAAAGCGATCTATTACAAACAGGGACTGGACTCCGCCGGAGTCAATTTCGGAAGCAATATTTTCGAAGATTATACGACACGCCCCCGCGATGCCGGTTTCAGCATCGGGTCAGGCACTCCGGCCAAATGTGTCAATCTATCCGGGCTGGTGTCATATCAGTGGAAGGAAAACCTTTTCCTCGAACTCTCCGCCATGTACAGGCACTATTCGGTGAACGATCCGACAGATACCTATCATAGCTCGCACTCTGCTGTTTTTACGGCGGGGGTGAGGATCAATATGTTCAGGCGGCAATATGACTATTAGCCAAATATCCGGCATTTATATCGAAGCAGGCTCTGCCTGCTTATTTCTTATGTACAATATTATTCTCCGCTTTATATTCATTATAATCCGTCAGTAAATGAGTTGCCAGTATGGCGTTGTCTTTTATCAAACATGGTATACCGTCGATTATAGGATAGGCTAAAAAACTTTCTTTAGAATAGAACAAGGCTTCGTTATACTTTATTAATTCT
>Ga0310811_10003141_pt1 | contig 20759 bp, 15 predicted proteins | sample YCmetagenome_FD_207642 | JGI IMG/M metagenome (GOLD analysis project Ga0310811, IMG submission 207642) | Soil microbial communities from experimental microcosm in Duke University, North Carolina, United States - YC | ecosystem: Engineered > Artificial ecosystem > Soil microcosm > Unclassified ...
TCCCCCCCCTTCTTTTAATTCCCTCAGCCCTTAAACATTCCTCCCCTCATGCATCCCCTCATCCCCTCTCCTGCATCTCCTGGTCCCATCACAAAGATCCCCCCTCACAAAGGCAAAAATTGGAATTAGAAAAATCAATATTCTTGATATTGAAAATAAACTGCAATTTGGCACTTACAATGACAGGGCACAAAATTTGAGCGAGGTGAACAAGATGATTATGTCATTTGAGAAGCACAGATGACAATGGTACAAGGAGAGCAATGCACTAGCCATTGTCATTGAACCGAGCCGTCTCCACACTGGACAAGAGTTGACAGAGAACTGGAGCGATCCAGAGAGTTTGAAGGACATCAAATTTGGGGACAGGAAGCCGCTGATATGTGCCTCAGGTCAGCACTGGGTCGCTGCACTGAGAAAGATGGCAAAGGCATTTATCAATGAACAAACTGTGCTCATAAAGCACATCAAATGTATTGAGGGGGTGAAGGAACACAGCAGTGATTCAGTGTTAGAGCACCAAGATCTACAGACATGTCTTGCTGTGGTAAAAGGTGAGCTTGAAGATCTTAGAAACTGGAGTGTTGTGACAATTAAGTTTTCTTTGGGCTGATATTAGCTTTACTTACTTTACTTTACATTCATTACATTTGTGGCTTATATAAGCATGTTTCCTTTCACCAGTACCAGTCTGAAGTTTGATGATATTTCACTACCTCTGAACTTGAGCCTAGATCAGAAACATTTTAGGGTCAAACACTGTCTTCTAGGACATAGCAGCTAGGCAGGGTATTGGCCACATATTGGTTAGGGCGTGATCCTACTACCTAGCCAAGTTTGTGCATCACAGCATTGTTCTGTACAACAAAGGTATGTCATGGACAATAATGTGTGGATGTGTATACTCACACATTTGGAGTCATATCTAGATGTGCAAAGAACACATCATACACATATTGTGTGCACATCTAGACACAGCTCTAGATGTGGAGGTTATATGTGAAAAATGATGCTGATGACTCACCAGATATGATTGATGCTGCCAAGGGTGAACTCAGCCTGCACTGAAGTCAAAATCAAACCTTGCATATCTATGCCAAGATGCAGGAGGAGGAACTCATATCGAAGTTGTGTGACATTCACAATGTGTACATGGAAGTGGGTGAAGAAGATGCTCTGGAGATGATTTGACAAGAATATGAGAAAGGGAAAGATGACAAGAATTCAAAACTCACAAAGATATGGATGGACAAATGGCTCATTATTACTTTGATGCGCAACATCCTCCCAATGGGGCCACACTATCAACACTGGAATGAACTATCAGTCCACTGGCTGGCAAGCAATATCTCAGTGATCATGGGAGTATGTATACATCATGAATGCCATGATGTGATAAATGACACACTCACAGATGTATACCATCTACATGAGCAGCAATATCAGCTTGCTTCAACACCTTGCATTGACAGCTGAATTCCCATCTTATTGTGAGGTGCGCTGTCATATCCCAGATTCCAGACCTATCCTATAGTTGTATGTATGGACTAATCCTTAGATTAGGATCCTAGACTTCATCCATAACCAGTTCCAGTCTCATCCACTATCGCAATTGTCCAACTACCAACTACCATTCATCTGTCCAATCTGATATGCCTATCCACTCCAGATCCAATACAATAAGCTTTCTTATTCATTACCTGTCCAAATAACATTAACACAGCCTATTCCTTTATTGGGTATTCTCTACCTTTCAGATAACCAGTTCTATACTTACCTGATATCTTTGCTACTTGTCTATTACCGGTACTCGGTTGTTTACCTATCTGCTATGCTTACTGATCCATCATCCTTTGACTGCACTAATGTACATAGCCTTGGACACTGCCTCTGATTATTCCGTTAGCTACCTACAGTATATAAACTCTTGTAAATCTTGATAGATTCTCAGTTCAAATATTACATTGTCTTGCAGCATTCTTGTCCTCGCACATCAGTGTTGTAAGGACCCCTTCTCTATCCTTTAATTCCCTAGGCCAGAGCTCTGCTCTTCCATGTTTCTGGACTTTATCCATTTCCAGATCCTACCTTGGGCCTAATGAATTGTATCCTTAGGTCAAAGTCTTGCTTTCTGATACTCAAACTCCTTCTGATCCTTATCCAACTCCATCTCTACCTAAGGGTAGTCTATATCCATCCGCTGTAGAGACTCAATTCTCTACAGGCTGGTATTGGCCTATTTTATAGCTCATGACGACTGGGCTTCACAGCACAACATCACCATCATGTGTAGAGCGATTCCACATTTCTTGTGCATCTTCATGTTTCATTGCATTACTTCGTGTTTTATTGCACATCTTCGAATTTCATCGTGATTTAGTATGCATCATCACAGGAGCATCCATCCATTGTCCAGCCAGTTCCTTGGTACATCATATTCTATTTATTACTATATCTGACTATGTTTGGCATTGTACAATTATTATTTCGTTATGGACCCTTACTTTACCTCACTTACATACTTAGAGCGCTCCCGATTCACTTCTGAGCCCTGGGAAGGCGCTTATGTGCGACTTAGGGTTGCCATGTCTGTTTTTACAACTTAGCTTCTGGCAGTCACCATCTATCACCAGTTAGTTCCATGCAGTGTATGTATCCGTCATTGTAGTCCCTAGCATCTGTCTATAGCTAGTGGCAATCACATCATCTATCTATTATCCATCCAGCATCCATCCTCATTGCCTCAATTCAGATCCCAGCATCATTGATATATCTTCTCTACACTTGCACACTTCATGTGCTACTTTCCCATGCTTCACGCAACCATCGCATTTCACATTTCTTTGCATTTCACCACATTCCATTGTGTTTCTTCGCGCTTTCTTGTGCTTACATTGCATTTGATCAGGGTTGATCAGCATTTACTTGTGGATCTTTGCTTTCCTTGCATCCCCTTTAGGGTCGAATGCTCTTACTTCTGCAAGTATAGCAGCTAGGTAGAGCTGAGACTCACTTATACTGGTTTAGCATTATTATAGCTAGTGCCTAGCCAGGTTGTGATACCTACACTGCGTCCGCTCCAGCACCCCTATCTGGAAATCCAGACCACTATTCCTGCCTTGGACTGTGTCTGTTGCAGTATACCCACCCTATGTCTTCACTAAGGATTGATACATGTGTTTATCCCACTTCCTATCAAGTGGATGGAACTCCATCCAACTTTCTGATACTTGTCTGGAAGTTTCCTGCACTCATCCAGATGGTTCCCGCACTCATATGGAAGTCCTTCAGATGCTCCACCAGAGTTGTCTGCCTCTGAAGTCCTCCAGACTTCGTTAGGACCTTATTGGACTTTATCCAAACTTAAGGGCACCATACTCAGGTGAGGGGCACAGTGTATGAGCTGAGGCCAAAGCCCTTCTGAGTCAGTCATACTCACCCCTCCAAGAGATTGTACACACCTGGCATGCGATGGTCTTTAATATGCACGTGCTAGTTGAAAAGTCTGAGGGGAGTAAGGAGCAGGTGAAAGAGTTGCGTCAGAAGATACTGTCCAGCATGCCCAGCGAGGTGAAGATATTTGTTCCCTATATGAAGGACATTGATGAGCAAGCCATGACATATTTTGCCACATACTCTGGTAAATTTGGAACAGATGCTAAAGATTATTTTACTGCCCTCTGAAACTATCACCATGATGTCTTGAAGTTGCTTGAGCAGGGGCTGCGCCAGAAGTCACAAACAGCAGATGAGAAAACAAGGTCAGACCATGTGCTTGTATGCACTTACATATGGTTGTCGTCATTGGACATGATACCACTGCTGTTGATGACGGGCATGGTCATGGACCATGTTTGGAAGGATTTAGAAGCTGTGAAGGAGGGGTATAAAGAGGTATTAGGAACCAATGATTCATACAGATGCAACAGATACTCAGGCTGGATTCAGGTGTCCCAGTGGTTCGAGGCCATAGTCGACACCATGAAGATACCTTGCCCCCACACACATGCCATCAATGATTACACTAAGGCATTGTTCCATATGAACAAGTGTGAGAGAGAGTTGGATGCACATGCTGCAGTTGATGAGGTCAGTTGAAATGAAAGTATGACGAAGACTCACCACACCACTCACTAAATGTGCATCACAGGTCTGGAAAATCCTATTTGACAATTGCACGTCAGCCATCATGCAACTTCACAATAATATATCTGTGATTGACATGCAATCAGTAATAAGTGACCAACCAACAGGAAAAGTTGATTTTCCTACCAAATGGGAGTCGATGCCAGTATCTGTGAAGATGAGCACAAATGAGCTGTTCAAGGAGATGAAAAAATATATTGGAAGAGGGAAGATTGACATGGCACCATCAGCTCAGACCAAGCAAGGAATGCCTGCGATTGTGGTCACTGAATGGGACTGGCACCATGTTGGGATCAAGAAGAATATCACATGAGAGGTGGAGCCATCCATTTGGATGGTTCAGATGGAGCTACATCTGGCCAAGCAGTACTGCATTGAAGAGTGCGATGACAGCTGCCTTATACCCATTGAACCTCAATCCAGTGACATCAGGTTCTCTTGGGATTCTGAAAGGGTGGACTTACTGGGATGGTGTAGATGTGCCCAAGCCCACAGTTGAGCAGGAAGCAACCAACAACGAGGAGATGCTGAGGATCCAACACAACATGAATGTCCGTATTGCAGCAGAGAAAGCTGATAGAGACACCATCCTCAAGGTGGTCAAGCAGATCACGTCCCTCAAGATAGCACATGCCACATATCACAAAAGCAGTGAAATATTGAGTGACATTGCAGAGGCTATGAATGCACTGATACAGGTGAGTCTAACACTGAGTGAGCAATGAATGTAGACACTGGATGTGGTGCAGTGCATGCACAATCAACAGTGTGCATCTAGAGCTGTATCTAGATGTGCAGCCAATGAAACTGAACACACATGTTGAAAGAGATGTTTTACTTACACGTTAATGACAGGCACTGATTCTAAATACATCTTGATTGCAGCTTTGTGATTTGAGCAACAATGACATGGCTGGATTCGACCTGTATAAACATTATATAGACCTTGGTATCCCTAAAATCACTGGTGACAAGGATCTGTATATGATCCATGATGTGCGTTCAGTCCATCAACAATACAAAATAACTACAGTATATGCTCACATGACACTAACTCAATAGCCAACACCAAGTAAAGTGAACAATAGAGATAAAGATGTCAGTGACAACAGGAATGGACGAGGATGACCATGATGCATGCACTGCTGTGAAGAGCAAGGGTATGGTATCTGGATTGGTGCATCTGGATACAGCTCCAGATGCAGCTATGGCATTGCATGAAGGCATCAATGAGATGGCTCTGAAGGAAACTAGCCCCCTCTCCAGTCCAACTTCCCCCACTGCTAGTAACAATGACAATGAGCAATCTGACAATGAGCAAATGCCTTGTCCAGTGAATTTAGTCATGGATGTCAACCTAGTAGCAGAACTCAATGCTTTTGATGGCAAGCATTGCAGTGGTAAGCTATTGATGATCACTTTGCATGTGTGTTTGGAGATCCTAACCCTCTCATTTCAATCAGCCCATCCTAAGCATCAGTCAGCTCCTTGTGCTGCTCCCCACTCAAAACCTAAACCTATCCATATGCAGAAGGTGCTACTGTTAGAAGTACAGCTTCTCCAACTTTCTTTTCTTTCATGTCCTTCCTTCCACAAGTCATATCAAACTATTTATGCCATCTTATAGCCCTTGGAATTCTCCAATACCTGCCCCAAAGTCTGTTACGGACTCGGATGGAGTACGCCAACAAAGGCAATCAATAACGCGAATAAAGGCGATTCTGGATCTGGACCGACTGAAGCGTAGCTTTGTCGGGCTAAGGACTCCCGCAGGATCCGATCAGTCTAGACTCCCACAGGATCTAGAGCTTATTCGAGGTCAACAAGGCTAGCCTCCTTCCCAAGGAGCTAGAGTTCAAGTTATCAAGGAGAACCGAGTAGATTCAAGTTAGGGAAAATACAGAGAGTAACTACATTCTTAAATAGGTAAGAGAAATGAGCACGGGCCAAAGGTAGCGGTACAAAGAAGGAAGGTTCATGGGAGAGTGAGTCAAGACGAGTCAGAGATAAGAGGGCATGAGGAAACAGCAAAGTGAATGAGAAGTAAGTGATAAAGGAAGTAACGTGAAATAGAAGCATAGCGAAATGGAAGAGAAGCGCTTTAGTGTGAGAAAGAATAAGGCGGCTGTAACAAAGTCTGGTTTGAAATAATCGAATCTATGTTACATTTTGCCTTCAACCAATACTACACCTTCCTACACCCTACAGACTTTTTTCAAGCCTGCTATCATTTCATCATGACCCCTGGCAACCCCGGCACACTGCAGAGTGCTTAGGACATACCCAATGATAACCCTGCATGAAGAATTATGCTGGCTGGAGCTCTTGTTCTTGAGTTATGGCCTCAACATCGTCCTGGGTGCCTAGGGAGAAGGAGGATATACAGTTGAGTTCACAACTCTTTTTAGTGCACCCCACAAACTAATCCTTATGCTATCCTACTCTACAGTATCCTACAATCACCCTGCACAAAGAATTATGCCACCTGGAGCTCTCGTTCTCGAGTTACTTCAGCCTTATACTCATTCTTACATGCAATATTGCACCTGACTATTACCTTAGGTAGTGCTGCAATATTTGCATCAGTGTTTACACCATCCTCATATGATTTTTCAACAGCATGACCAGTAGTCCCAAGAATCCTTGAACTATGCAAGTCCCAGTCCAAGATCTTTGATTTAAGTATTTGCTGTAGAATGTTGTCCATCTGAGTAGTGTGCCATTAGTGATGAATCACATAATGGAAAAATTATTATTATATTCACTCCAACATTCCTTGGAATATTGATGTGCTATGATACAGAAAACCTTGGCCTTCAATAAAAACCTAAGTGATCAGTTCTAGATTTTATATGTAATTGTCATGGTTTTATTTATTATGTGTTGCTATGATCTTGGAAGCTTTCAAAAGTTCTAAGTTTTGTATTCAATGTGATGTAAAATAAACTATAGGCTGATCTTGTTAATTAATTTATATGGTGTGGTACTATCTGTGATGTCCTAAGAGCAACCCTTCTGTTGTGTTATGCTAAGTATGCAATAGCTCCTGCTACCATTACTTGATTCTAAACATTCTTGGTAGTACTCAGAGTTTTGGTTCAGTATGAGAGATACCAGGATAGATGATTAGTAAGACTACATGACATGCCATAAGACAAACTCTTATGTTGTGTCATGCTCTGGTTCTCAGATTGATGCATATTTACAGCATATGAATGGCCCCCGATGCATTATACCTAATTACTTAAATAAAAGATACTCTTGGTATTACTCAAGGGTTCAGTTTGATATCAAGAACAGAGGAGGTCTACTGACCCCCATGTCACACTACCCTATGTTTGATTTGGTCATCAGATGAATACATATAGATGCCAGTTACTTCATTTGCATTTAAACTTCCTTCTTAATACCCCACCATTCATCAATTAGCAGCTGTGCATCTAATGCAGGGAGAAAGAGAAGGTTGAGCTCCATGCATCATGACCCCCCTGACCTGAAAAGGCTCAGGAAATGCAGATTGTTGGAATGTATGTTGAGTTTGATGGCAATTGAGTGCTATGTTGAGTTATTTTATTCTTCTTTTACCAGAGGTCCATGATCCAGCAGACTCTGATGATGAAAATTATGGCAGGATGATCATTTGAGTTGGGCAAGAGTAAGAATACATCTATGTGTTTTCAATGAATCCTAAATATTTTCCAGTCTTATAATATATCCCCTCAATGAATGCTCAGTTTAAATAAAAGATGGAAGTTTACCAATGATATTATATTGGTATGACAAGGTAGTTCAGATCTCTTTGGATACTATCCAAGATGTCAAGGTAAGTGCATTCCTTACTAGACTGCAATCAACCTGATGGAACAAAACTAGAATGTGTGGCTTAAAATACAATGGTATTATAGAAAGATTGACTTGGAGGATGAAGGTGTCAAGGAAGTTCAACTTATATTTATCTTCACTGGAGTAGTTTTAAACAGTTCTTTCATATAGTCTTGCAGCTTACATTGGAGAGTACAAGCTGGTTCTTAGCAATTATATCACAGTAGTAGATATATCCTGCATAGAGGGTAAGTGCTAAGCATGATTAAATTAAATTATTTACATGCTTGATAGATCATGCAATAGTCTTGCTATATGATGAAGGCAACTTAACACAACCTCAGATACCTTTGAAAACACTATACCACTGATGGAATATTTAGATCACATTTTCAAAAACCACAAATTTTGCAGAAAAAGTGCATATCAGCATATTTGAATTCTTTATTTTTTATAATATGCTCAAGCTGACAAGACATCAAGAACACTCAGATAGCTAGTCATTATCAATACTATCAATGCAATCCAGCATTCTCCTCTCCAATGCACATACAGCAATTCTGCAGGAAATGTCAGAAATGGTTTGATGAAAAATGTCTTGTGGCTCTTGGATCTTGAATCAACAAGAATGTCAAGGCAGGCCTCTTACCCATTTATCAAGACATCTACTTTGACCCAAAGTTTCTGTCACTCTTGACTATACTAATTCAGAGAGGTGGATCATATGGGATTGTTGGGAATTCTTTATTATTGATGCAGACTGATATGCTCATGGATGAAGCAAAGATGCTTGGACAACTACCAGAGGGATGGCAGGATGAGATCAACTAAGAATTATTGCCCAAGAAGGATGAAATTAATCCTGGATGCTACTGTATGACTTGCATATTCATCATAATATAGTTTTCATTGCAGACATTAATCTCATTTGCATACTGTGCTTCTCACATTGAGCAATTCCATTGATAGAATGAGTTTGGGAGATATATTATTCATTTTTAATCGTTCATTGCACATCAATTTAATGATTACATATAAACAGTTTACATTACCTTGTTTCTGATAATTTTATGGTGACCCAAAACTTTAATTTATTTGCTAGCAAAGTAGAATCATAGTTGGTTCAGATTTTTAGTTATATAATAGCTTGTGTGTCTATGTACTCACTCCACCCTCTATGAATATATTGTGTTAGTTCTGCAATTGGAGCCTTTACAAGGCCAATGGTACTATTCAAGATGTTGATGGAGAGTGCTCCTTCAAAATCACTGGACAGTCATGCACTGAATGCCCAGTTGCACCTCACTATTGCTTACCCCTGTATGCCTTAAACAAGAAGTTTGGAATTTACTGAAAAGTTGTGGAACACCTAGCAGGCTTGTCCTATATTGGAGCCAGCTGCTTGTGAAACACCTATTTATCCATAATGCAATATTTATCTGATGTGCAAACCATATTTGTGGATGATACTGCAGGGTCCTAAAATCAATTATATGGTGACTTTGGATTTCCCTCACTGGACTACTACCTGTGGTTGGATCACACAACTGAGGGATTTCATGCTGAGGCTTGTAAGGACTTATATGCAGCCCATGGTGTTATACTTGAATCTGTGAAGAATGGGCAGTCTTCAGGTATATTGAGATTTAGTAAGTGCTCTAGTATTTCTTCCTACTCAATAAGATTCTGAGTAAGCTGGTTAGTTGATTGGAAGGTTTATCACAATAAAAATATAAGGAACTTGATTTTTATGGAGCAGTATAGTGATATGGTCAAGGCAAAGATATCAAATCTCTACTATATGAGGTTGATGTGGAAGAAGTCCAATATACTGATTCACCTAATCCTGAGTCATGTACTGAAGAATTGCTGGTATGGAATTACATGAATGTGGTATATGCTTCTTATAGTACATTAGACACACCTGGTTTATCAGTTCCAGCACTTGGAAAAATTTCCAAAATTTCCATTGCCATATAATTTAGAACAATAAAAGGCTTCTCTTGCTACTCTCAGTGACTGTCTATGCAAGATACTCATCTGTGGCTTTGGGGTGTGGTTAACCAGCCATATTACAATGTAATTCCATGAAATCCTAGGGCTCCATTTTGATGACCCATTAGACAATTTTTTTCTGGTGGATTACTTCTGACAGCACAAAATTTGGACAAGTTTCTGGAGATGCTTGGGATAGTGGAGATAATGAACATGTGTGACCAGTTATTTGTAGACCACAGTGCTATGGCACAATTCTTCATGGCTATTGGTGGAGCTCTGTATAAATTACACTTGGTCAATATGTGTATTGTTGAATATGGCCACATGCTTTTGTTTAGTCATCTAATGGAGAACTCTCATACATTCAGAATACCCAAGGTTTGCACATTTACCTCTATGTTTGATTAATGACATGACTGATTCATATACATCTCATCAATACACAGGAAACAACTGAGGAATTTTCAATACCTATGATTTGCTTATTCATGTCTTTAGTTGACTAACAACATGCTGATTGTGACACACAACAGGACATGGATTCAATTAAGAACACTGAAGCATTCAAAACACCTCCAGTTTATCCATCCATCTCCTCCATTGAACAATTATGTAGCTCATGTTAGAGTACATTAGGACATTGATATGCACAGCCTTGATACAAAGGAGAACTATGAAGCAATCACAATATCTATGGTGTGTTTATTCATCTTCTTAGTCAATCCATCACATGGCTGATGCTGAAGTACAATAGGAGATTGATATGCACAGCCTTGATGCACAGGAAAATCTGAAACATGTCATAATTCCTATGGTTTGTTTATTCTTATTCTTCTTCTCAGTTGAATGATAACATGACTTATTATGGAATACTACAGGATATTAATACACAGCTCAATCCTCATATATTTGTCACTGTGGGTGTACAATACATTAATGTGCATCTACATTCCAGAACTGTCATCGCTGTGGGTATACAATGTGAGCCCATTATAAAGCACACTGTCTCACCATGTGTCATACTAGACTTGGCTTTATAAACTAATCTTGAGGTTCAAGACAGCTTTTGCATGAGTGACTTCATCCAGGGTCTATATGAGCCTGTTGTTGGTATGTCTTACTAGGATATGAAAAGCAATAAAATCACCAATTTTAATATCTTACTATGGTCAACAGTTCAGACAATTACCAACAGTCTATAACATGGTTGTTCATGGGGAGTAGGTTTGTTGAGTTCTCTAAGCAAAATACTAGTGACTAAAGATGGAGAGAAATAAGATCAATAACTGGCTTGATACAGTATCTTAATCTACTGAACTAAGCCAATAACTGGCTTGATGCAGTGCTATGACTTCTCTGAATATAATGATGCAACAGAATATAATGACCTAAAGCTATATCCTTCTTAGATATTCCTTATCCTCAACAATGGAGATCAAACTAAGATTAAGCACTATCAAGACAACCCAATATGTGACTTCAAAATCAACCCTCTGCTGCTCTCTTAAGTGGCCAAGCTCTTAATATTATTAACTAACTGCAAGCCTTATTTATCTTCTCTAATTGCTGAAAATACTAATATTCTCCCAACAGAACTGTTTCTATGTCTAAAAGAGAACCTGGAATGTACTGTGTAAGGTGGCTTAGATGTGGCCTCAGATGCTTTGTATGATGTTGCAAATAATGTCAAAGGAATGGAGAAGATAACCTAATATTTCTCTCAAATAGTCACTCAGATATTCACTCACTGGGAACCTAGGGAATTTTCCCTATGATGTCCCTACTAATTCTTAGGTGTAAAAGCTGGGTATTGTTATTGCAAAGGGGAGAAAGTGAGCCCCTTATATACTGCTCTACTGGTGGCTATACTAGAAATTATTGGTATACAAGTAAAATACCTAGAATTGTTGAATAAAATATTCTGAAGCACTTTGGCAGAGGAACCCATATTTGGCATCCTTAGGTCAAGTCACAGTGCTTCCTGTGCAGAGCTAGTCTAATTTGGAAGTCTCAGGTAAAGTGCTTGAAAGACTGTGTGCCAAGACTTTACACTGCCTAGTTGCTGTACTCTAGCCACTAGACCTAAAATAGACATTTTTAGTGCTTTTTTGTTGAATATTTTAATTATGAGTTTGTTTATATTTACAGATGATGCATTATTCAAATGATGTTGTGTTTATTTACAATTCTTCAAAGCAAAATTCTCCACATAGACATAACTATGTCCAGATGTTGAGTTGCTAATGTTTAGATGTTGAGATGTTACTATAAAAGTATCTCAGAAGATGTGAAAATGTGTGAAAAAATGATGAAAGGTGTGGGAAATTGCTGACTAATGAAAGTTAAAGGATTTTGAAGCTGTTTTCTAACCAAGATAAGTATTATTGTGAAGAGATAAGTTGTAAAGTAAAGTTTGTAGGCTCAGAAATTATTGAATATATTTCTCCTTTGATCAGGAAAATTCAAGACAATATAGTAGACTATTATAGGAAGCTTGTATAGGGTAGAAACTTATATAAAAATATGTCTATGACCATGTACAAAGCAGAATTTGTGCATGTCAGTAATGTTTCCAGTCAACTTCAGCACAGAGAGCTCTATGAACAGTATAATGCACACCTCTCTTAATCTCTAATCTGTCATCACAGTGACATCTTTATGTTACAGAATTATGCTACATATATAGTCTCATCAGGCAGCCAAAATGACCTTTCTAGTTGTATATCTCCTGATAAAATAAGTTATATAGATATATTAGTAACTCTACTGCAAAATGAGAATGATAAATCTAGCATTTGTCATAATAATAATCCTAAATGTAGTATCTGTCCTTTGGATGAACTTAAAGAACTTTCTCACATGGTGCAGCAGAAGAGTGACATGTCCATTTTACCTCCATTAAGGTCAAGATTATGAGAGTGAAAGATAATGTCCAAATGAACCATGATGGTAATGCATGATAAACAAGGTCCATCAAAAGCCTACATGGCTTGTTATATTTGCTACCTAGGGGCCTGTATCAGAAGGCAGGGCCAAAGTAGTATGTAATGATTTGCAACATAAGACATACACCATTGATGCCCTCATTTACAAATCTACAATTAGAGCAAAAGATATTACACCCTTCATATGTTTTTTTGTATGCTTGTGTAGCTCATCAGACTGAGATGTAGATCTAATTAGCCTAACTAGTTATCAAAACAATCACAGTATACCCTAGTACCTTTGTATGCTCCAGAAAGGCCAAGAAAGTTATACTTGACTTAATGGATGCCCAATATCCTGAGGGCTTTTCAGCCATGGACCTACCTATATATGATCCACCTGGATCTTTTAGGTGGTTCCTCCATTAAATGCTGCTAAAGCAAAGTGTGTCAGATACCCTCCTTTTCTGGCTGCATGGTTTTCACAAGTTATCACCCCCAGAGGCTAAAGGTACTAATAAAAAAATAAGATGCTCTTTGCCATCCATCTCTTAATGTTTGGCACTACACTAGTACTCAAGAATCCAACTGCTTTTCTATACCTGCCTACCATTTTAGGATCTGGCAGGTTCAATAGCCCCATGTCATGGTCACTTGTGAAATGTATCTGCAAGGCACTGCTAAATTAAGGGCCATAGATAACCTTCTACTTGCAGTCAAGCACCATATTGTACCAAAGATCAATGCACTGCTTTGGAAATATGCTCATAAACTGCTAGAGTGTCAGTGAAGATGCATCTCACTACAATTAAATTATATTTCAGCACTGACAATTACATTTTAGGGCATATAGATTCATCAAGATTAGGATCTCAGCTGTCAAGAAAGCAATTCTGCAAAGGCCCACTCTAGACTTTGGTGAGGCTTTCTTCACTTTTGCCATAAAGGAAGGTATAAGGGAGATTGTTCATGTCAATTGGAATGATGACATTAATTCCATCATATGGCTCATTTCACTTGGGGACTGGGAAGAGGGATTCATTGTTTTTACACAGAATAGTATCAAGTGCCACATTCCTATCTATGCTGGTGATATGCTTAGTTTCATGGCCTGTATGTTGGCTCACTGTACTACTTCTGTCACTAAGGGGAGGAGGATCATCTTGATATGCTTTTTGGCCAGTAATATCCTTAGAAACAGACAGTTCAAGGTATTCTTTAAATCAGTCAGAATGCTTTAGTTTATTATTCAAATCACATGTTACTAATAATGCAATACTGGATGCTAATACATTGCTTAAATCTTGAAAGTGCTTGCAATGGCTACTGGTATAATGATAAACCACCAGCTTGAAGAACAATGCAAAACACTGAGATACTGTGCACATGTAAGTTGGATTCAGATTCATCCATGCACTTTCCACCATTCATAATAAGATACACATTTGAGTTGGTATGTGCTAGCAAAGTAGCTATATACCAGTTCTCATGTATATCACCCACATAGTTGAACATTTTGAATTTAAGGGCAAATTGTAGAGATTAAATTAATGACAGACAATATGAGACTAAGAAGGAGACAGTGAATAACAATGCAGATATAATTGACTATGACTTTAGAATTCCTGTGTGATTAATGCAAGTGGGAGGATTGTTGTCTTTATCATCACCCTAATATCTAGAGTTAGAAAATGATAATATATAAACAAAGACTACTCAAGAAGAGGATCTCTTCATTCTCTGATTTAATTTTCAGTTGTTGAAGGCTTTTACAAGCTTTTTCTAGCTCCTGCTGGCAGCAATATTCATCATACAATACCCAGTTGTTCACCCATTCCATATTCCATGTGATAATATCCTTCTCTTCACTCCATTGCAGCATATATTGATATAAATTAAAATAATTTTTTTTGAATAGAACTTACCTTATCATCAACAAACCACACTGACATCTCCGCCCACTCTGGGACAAGCCATGGGTTTTTTTCACATAGTCATAACCTCCAATTTGCTTTACCAGAGCTGCTATTAGACATTTAAGAGGAGTTGATAAATATAAAGAAGTGAGACAGGAATGATCGCACAATGTCAATTTATACTCATTGTTTAGCTTCCAACAAGTCAAAACAACCCAGAACACATGATGAAGTCTCTTACCTCTATGACTGGATTCACTCAACCATGTCTAGTCATTGGTTAACATTGTTGGGCATTAAATATACAAATAGTCTACCTTGGAAGGTTCTCTACCCAATCATATCCATATCACCACCTACTGAACCCTCTCTGATCAGAAACCCATTTTTCCTCTATGCACTCCCCTTTCTCATTGTTTCACTGGCTACAGTACAATTTGCAGGGCATAGCAAAGGATATAACATGTGGCTCAGCTCTCACCTGCAGGATGTTTGCAGGAGTCACTCAAGGTTCCTGTCAAGCTCAAATGGTCTGCACCAGGTAGGAATCATCTTCCCAAAACAGCCCAACATTATCAAATTAAAAATCAATGCCAGAACTATGGAAAGTTGGCAGGATACTGATAAACATGAGTTTTGGTGGTAGCATGGCAGATGTAGTAATTGGTACTGTACTTCTTCCTTGTTTGCTCAGTGACATGAAAGCTTAGTCTCAAATCTCATTGATCAATATACATAGGATGTAGTCTCAGTGTCCTATACACACCACCCATCTCTTTACTTGCCCAACTCACATCTATACCTACTCCAGGGCTCTCATTAGGACATGTAGAAGCAGTAGTACTCAACTCCTTTGAGCAGAGATGGAGTTCTTTTTTCACCCATTCATAGAACAATACCTCTGATCATGGTTACATTTATATATCTCTGCTATTTTTCACTTTACATCAATGTGTATTGTTTGTGTACTGTGCTGATTGGCAGTGACTCCAGTCTCTAGCACTATTAAAGACTTACACAACCTCAGCTTAGAATGTGCTACATTTGTCCCAGAGCACAACACCAGGCAAGATGTCTTTCACTTGTTTGTGGAGCTTAAGATTGTTGACCAGATAGCAAGTCTCATAGACACAAACATTGATTTGTGTGTATGCATACAGTGGCTCAAAAACTGTCCACATGTTTTAACATTTTTCACTATCTATGATATTGTATGAGAATGAACAAATGCCTCAAGGACATGCTTATACTACATTGTAGTATAGCTTCAGAGCTTTCATTTGAGCCCTACACCATGGGAATTGGTGGAGATATGGTGGAGATACAAGGCTCACAAAATAGTGACTCATACAGACAGTTTTTTGACTCAAGCATTTTACAGTAATATTCAGGCATTCTAGTATTTTGTATGACCTCCCTTGGCTTTAATCACTGCCTCTACCCTTCTAGGCATACTTTCAATTAATTTCTGGCAATCCTCAGCTGTGATCTTCCCCCAATCCACTGCTACTCTCTCCCAAAGCTCTCATACTCCTTTAGGGAGGTTTTCATAGGCTTGAAGCTTTTTCTTGAGTGTTCCCCAGAGATATTCAATGACATTGACATCAGAAGACTGTGCTGGCCAGTCAAGAACATTGATGTTATGTTCTTCAAACCATTCCCTAGCTCTTCTGGATGTGTGCTTGGAATCATTATCCTGTTGGAAAATAATATCTTCTTCATCAATCCCTGATTCTGCCAGGCTAGGCAGCAAGCAGTCATTTAAAATGTCCACATACTGCTCAGCATTTATCTTCCCCTCAACCTCAGCAATCATTCCCACACCATTCCATCCCATACAGCCCCATACCATTAAAGAACCTCCTCCAAACTTGACAGTCCCATTAATCTCTCTATTTGTTAGGCCATCTCCCTTCTTTTTCTATACATATACCTTCCCATCTGACCCAATCCTATTGATTTTGGTCTCATCTGACCATATAACACACTTCCAGTCCTCTACAGTCCAGCATTGATGAGCTAAGGCAAAGGCCAGTCTTCTCTGCCTATGTTTGATGGAGAGAAGAGGCTTTTTCTTCTTTGTTACTGCCTTGAGATGAGCTGCCTTGAGAAAATTCCTCACAGTTTGTGAAGATACAGGGGTAGTGATGGTGGAATTGATATAATAGGTGGCTTGGACAGCATTATCAGCCTTTCCTGTAGTGATATGTTAGATAATAGCCCTTTTGTCAGTAGAGGTAAGCTTGGATGGATGTCCTCCACAAGAGTTTTCCTTGTCTGGATGGCTTTATTTGATAAACTTGGCCACAGTGGACTTGCATACTCCAGTTCTAGAGGAAATTTGATGAGCAGAGAGGCCAGCATAAGACAGAGAGAGGATATTATTTCTTTGAGCAGAGGAGATGACTTTCATGGTGATTATGACTATGATATATGAGATATTCTGGTTTATATAGTTAGATATAGTCATAAAATAACATAATAACACCACTTCATAATTTATATCATAGTGGCATGATTTTTGTGGTATCATAAATAATGATTTGTATAGTTTTAATATACACTCAAAAAACTGACCACATGAGTCATCATTTATAAGCCTTATATCTCCACTATATCTCCACCAATTCTCACAATGTATGGCTCAAATGAAAGCCCTGAAGCCATACTACAATGTGATATAAGCATGTCCTTGAGCCATCTGCTCATTCTCACACAATATCATAGATAGTGAAAAATGTCAAAACATGCAGACAGTTTGTTGAGCCACTGTATATGCACCAGTATATTCACCTTCTCTTTCAATGTCTTTTGCAGTTGTGTTATGCCTCCTCCTCCTCCTGATAATGTTGGTTTCTCAAGCACAATACCTCTAATTCTCCAAATTCCCCAGGGCTCAGCATTGCAATCAGCCCTACTGATACTGCACTTATTTAACAAGACTTTCGGGTGAGTACTAATTGATATTATCCTGACACCAATCGGTCTTGACTATCTCTGCAGGGATCAATCCACTCTCCTAGACTTTGACTGGATCATTTCTCACTCAGATAATAGTTCTGTCTATGTATTAATCATGTTATCTTAATGTAAGTCAACATTGAGATGTTATTTTTGATTACTTACTGGTGTGACTCATGATAGGACTTCTGGAAACTGTGTTATGTGCAGATCTGGTTTCATGATCCTGCATTGCATGGTTTTGGTAAGTGTTCATTATATTCACAAGCAGTCAATTGACTTTAGTAACCTTGAGACTCCATGGCATAGTCTCCCCTTTATTAGATTTTTTTTGAAACCTTTGCTGCAGTCCCTATACTTTGAGCTTTCAGTGCTTCATCAACATTGTTGTGAGACATGCCTCACTGCATCAATACAGTGGGTCAAACACAACTTGCAATGAGGTGGTATGTTGAGCAGTTGTTTGATTGATAAGAGAAGCTGACATTGGCTGATGTATTCAGCACAACCATTGTAAGCCCATAATTCCTTTAAAGAATGCTTGTATTTGCACAAAAATAAACAGACCACATCTATTGATATGAATATTATTAATAAATTCTATAGCATTGTATTTACTATCAGGACATTGGTTCTTTTATCTGAATGTATATGAATAAAAGTTGCAGGATCCCTGTGTGTGTCAGTTAGGCAAAGAGGGACCATGGGTGTATCAATACTTCTCCAGATGATTTTACAGAGGAGGCAAGGGTCACAGAAGTGACATTTCAATGCCCTCAATTTTACTATGCAAAAAAATCAACTCCTGTAAGTCATACATTAACACTAAATCTAATACCATTGTTTATCAAGTTGAATTAGAATTCTGTAAATGGTTATCTCATCCCTATTGAATCTAATACTGATGATGACAAGGGGCTAAACTTATAATAATCACAAAAGTGTCCATAACATAAACCACTCAGGACCAAAATAAGCTAGATATTGATCTCAGAGATTGGCACCAGCTTCTCTTATCGGTCTCCACAATTAGAGCATTATTATTTCCACTGAGTTAGCCTCTAAGACCATATTCAACCAATCTACATATGTGCAGGCCTTACTAAGAAGGTTGCTGTAAAGCAATTTTATGACTGGATTGACTTCAGGTGACCTTAACTAATTTATCCAGTTTGTGATTGCATTCATAATAAAGAGAGACCAGACAAAGTAATGCTCACCAAACACAGTTAATGATGTCTGGTCAATTTCAGAGTTTGATAGCAACTAAGTCAAATTTGGAGGTGTGACATATTGCTTGTGCCCATGAGAATAGGATACTAGAAAACCATTGATGTGTAATTTTATTGTAGGTGGGCATTTTCTGGGGATCATTAACTTTGATATGGTTGTCATACACAGACAGGTGGTCATCAATAGGCTGGTCATCATCCATAGGTTGGTTGTTATCCATAGGCTTACCATTATCTGCGGAGGCATATAACTTTTCACAGACCTCATGAAAAAGAGTGTATACAGATAGTACAAATATGCAGATCCTTAGTGGAAGTTTATTCTTGTCTGTTCATTGAAGCATTTATAAAGAGACAAGTACTATAAGATATATATCATGAATGTAGATAATGTGATGGTGTAAGTGTAACACTAGAAAACTGTCTATAATGTTAATGTAGGCTCCACAGTGATAGAATTGTGGTTGCTAATCTCTAGACATCATGCCAGCTTTAATCCAGTAATGGCTGAGTTTTACCGTTTTGATAGAAGGAACTGATGACATCATGCTTTGAAGGAACATAAGGGTGGCATTATAAAGTAAATATAAAGGTGTCCCATAATTACCATAATGGTATAGCTGGGTTTTCAGGATCATACTAAAATTCAGCAATCAGTTCACTGTCCTACATGATTTAGGAACCATTTTATGTATATTTCTGTATTGTCTTAAAGAAATGTCATTTATGAGATGGCCATCATATAATGACCTAGTTGATAGTAGGATTAAAAAGAAGGTTAAGGTATTGCCTTGCCTTTGACTTATTTACTTTGGCTAGAGAAAACTATAATACACAACATAGACTCTAGAGTACATGCAATTACCACTAATAGTATAAGTTGTCATTAAGCTTTTGTTAAATTCAGTAATCTGTAAAAGCATCTGCTAACAATTGTGAGACAGAAAGCTACCAAAGTGTTTCAGAGTGATAAGAAAACCTTTGGTAATCTTGAAGGAAGATATGTCATCACCTATACATTCTTCTTACTACAGTTAATATACACACTCCTAAGAACATGGTAGCCACTGCAAGGCAATATAAAGTATGCTTGCTATTTGCAATAGGCTAAGAGTCATGAACAGGTGCCTCCAAAATGCTAGTGAGTTAAAATTTCTATAGCTGGATAGAAAATGGGAAATGGATAACACTAATCCTAAATTTGTTTTCAAGTATATTTCTTGGCAGCAAAAAGGAACTTCATATGCTCTCTGAGTTGCCACTAAAACATATACAGTGGCTCAAAAAAGTGTCTCAATGTTTATGTATTTTCATATATTTGCTTCAGTGTGAGTCAGGGTGTGGGAATATAACTATGCTGTAGAGATATGTTTTGTAGTCCTGCTTCCCAGGCTTATTTTGGCTCTCTATAGTGTGGGAATCCAATATAATAGTGGAAGGGTATGGCCTATTTCATTTACTAACCATTGAGACACTTTGACTTTGAGTTTGGCCAACATAATCTCCATTATTCTAGTACTTTGTGTTACCTCCCTTGGCCTTTATGACTGCTTCTACCCTCCTAGGTATGCTTTCTATTAATTTCTGACATTCCTCTTTGGTAAATTTCTTCCACTCTACTACAACTCTATCTCATAGTTCAAATAGCTCCTTTGGAGGATCTTGATAGGCAGCAAGTAGTCTTTTGAGTAATTCCCAGAGATGTTCAATGGGATTAAGGTCTGGAGACTATGCTGGCTATGACAGAACATTGATATCAT
>Ga0310811_10003142_pt1 | contig 20758 bp, 25 predicted proteins | sample YCmetagenome_FD_207642 | JGI IMG/M metagenome (GOLD analysis project Ga0310811, IMG submission 207642) | Soil microbial communities from experimental microcosm in Duke University, North Carolina, United States - YC | ecosystem: Engineered > Artificial ecosystem > Soil microcosm > Unclassified ...
TGTATATAAGCGCGGGAGAAGAAGTGAGTGTGTATGATTGCAAGAGAGGAAGCGTGCATGCGGGCGTGAGAGAGGAAGCGAAAGCATTTGATCGCGAGATAAGAAGCGCGCGCACTATCACGTGATCACTGATCTAAGCGGAATGTATTGTTAAAGGGGGGCGGGCACGTTCTCACAATTTTGTTATCTCCTCTTCTATTTATCCCAGCTTCAATCTACCCCTACTGTTACAAGAACATCCGCTTCTGGCATGGCCCCTATTCATTTTCCTCCTCGCTCTCGCTTTCTACCTATACCCAGAAGACTACGCGCGCATACACATGCAATACCTATTCTGGTTGACCGTACTCTTCCCTTACCTTTACTGGTTATATTCTCTCTGATCGTTTTCCCGTTCACTTGTACTATACTTGCTCACCGGATCCCCGGCTCGCTCCCCCTATGCCCTTTCCATCCTACCAGTACCCACCCTATTATATCCTGAACCCCATACCCTACTATCGGTCCATGATGTCGTCACCCTTACCTTTACCGCATCCTCGGTTGGTGACTCGGTCCCCTGTTACCGCTACCATAGCTTCGGTCTGTGACTCAGTTCTCCCTCTGCCCTTACCTTACCACCGGTCTCTGACTCATTCCCCTTTCCACTTACCTTTCTTTGTACTACTATTTACAGCCTGGTCTGTGCTCAGTTTCCTTACGTATATAAACCCTCTGTACTACAGTCGTATTCTCTAACTTGAATCTACTTGGTTCTACACGGTTAACTAGTCCATAACCTCTTAAGCCTAACCGCTTATACTTGTGACCATTAACTTCACTTTGACCGTCGGTCATTGTGTCTTTAAACTTCAGAAGCCTTCGTCGTCACCCTTGACAACTTCGGCTATAGCTCTAGCGGTTGCAAGACAGCACCCATCTATTAGCTCATCGACCCGCTCATCCCAAGCGGTTGGACTGAGACTCATGACCAGCACCTGAACTCCAGGCCTCACAAGATTATCCAAGTAGGAAAGCGCCTAGTATCTAGTCGCTAACACCTACCCCTGAACCTGAGGCTCGGGCGCCTGCCCATGCCAAGGGCGCGTCTACTGCGGAGGAGCCAACCGAGACCCCCACTGAGCGCCTGCTCAAAGGATGGGGCGTTGTTTTGCAATCACTCGAGGCATGCGCGATGGCAGCGCCTGATCACAAGCCTGACCTGTTGGAAGATCAGGAGGCGTGGATGCGTGAGTGGGTCTCCGTTAAGGTAAGCGCGCTTGATCCTTTTGGCGCGTGTATGCGCGGGCGCATGCTTTTGTACTTATGCATCACTGTCAGAACAATCTAGAGGCGTGCGCCCTGCGCGTGACGGAATTAGGCGTCGATTCGTTGGATATGAGCGCCGAGTATGTGGAATTTCTGAAGAGGGGGCGCAGGGAGTATAAGGCGCTTGAGGCGATTGTGAAGGGGTGGAAGGCGAAGGCGGTTGAGGATGTGCCAGAGGCACCGCCTAAGAAGCGCGCGACGCGCGCTTCTAAGGCGAAGGCTACTGACGCGTCTGGAACTGATGCTAGCATTAAGGTGAGTTTGCATGATTCCTTCTAGCGCTTTTACTGAGAAGTGGTGCGCGTTTAGCGCGCGGTTGAGCGCATGTCTTTCACCACTCCCCCTCCCCCTCCTCCGCACTGCATGCCTTGCATCTCTAAAAACTTGAAGTGCAAAGGCACGCCTGGTAGGCGGTGCGCTCAATGCAACGTGTCCAAGCGCACTTGCAATTTCAGTAAGCGCCTTTGATGGATTTCGCATTTTTGGCGCGCGCTGATATTTGTATAGCTAGGCCTAAGAAGGGATTGCCTAAGTGCGCCACTGGGGAGATGTCTGCGAAGGAGACTGCGTCCTCTGTAGCGGTCGATAATGAAGGCGCCTTTGATGGATTCAACATGGAGGTGGAGGTCTTTGATGGCACGCCTGGAGAAACCTCCCCTAGCGCTAAAGGTAGCACGTCTAAGCGCGCGCTCAGTCCTGCTGAGTCTGCGCCCCCCTTCAAGGGCAAGGGAAAGGCCAAGGATACTGAAGAGGAGTTGGAAGATGTGGAAGAAGAAAACGCGCACTTGAGGGAAGAGAATGTGCGCTTGCGCGCGTCCGTCCTAGGTATGCGCCAGTATGCGCGCGCCCAACAGGCTGACTTGTTGGCCTTGTCCAACAAACTCTTCAACATGTCCCAGGAGTGGGCTGACTTTGAGAAGTGCGCCAATGCTGCGCTTAACTGATTTTACTGTATCGTCCTGTAGCCAGCTCTTAGCGCTTTGTTGTAACATCATTTCTTGGTAGCGCGCTTAATGTAACACCATGTCCTTGTCCTTTGCTGATTTACTGGCTGCAATTTAAGATGAAAACAAATGAGTGAAATAAGGCGCAAATGAAAATAATGAGGCGTGAATGACTATACGATGATAATATGAGGGCGCGCGCGCAGGGGAAATGCTCCGCGCGCGCGATTGGTAACCTTATAAACTTGAAAAAATTATTGTGTGCTTGATTATGTGAGGATGCGTGCTTTTGTCGGGCGCGTGTGTGTTAGGGAATGATAGGAAGGAATTATGGCGCGGCATGGTGCGTGTGTTGCAACGGAAACTCGGTGTCTTATGCACATATAGAGAGACTGATTAGACGTATTGCGGTGAGACGGTGTATGATAGGACTATTATGGGTATCGCGCGGGCGCACGTGACTGAAATAAATTGCGATAGGGTTGAGATACGGGGATGAATATGTATAGCGCGCCTCATCCATTAAGCGTGCCTTCTGGATCGTCCTCTTCTGCTTCTATGGTTTTGTTCACCTCCATTTCGTCTATGCTTTCGTCATCAACACCCATCATCTCGGTGACTGATACGCGCTCGTCGCAGCGCGGGTAGTATGGAATAACGCGAAACGCGGCGAATCGAAGTTTGGATATGGCGCCGTCTAATTCGGCCAACATATATGATCCTCCCTTTGTACGACGTACTACAACCATTGGCCCAAGATAGCGCAGCTTCGTCTTCTTGCTCAACTCATATTCAACCTTCGAATTGCGTACCAGGACATAGGCGCCAGGTTGAAAGTCGTGCGATTTGATGTTCGTGCAAAAGCGCCTTTCAAATTCGCATATTGATTTAAAGCGCGCTGCTACAACCCTTTCTCTAATAGCTTCTAAATCCTCTGCGTGTTTCTGCAGTTGATGCGCGCGCCAAGCTATTAACTCAGTAGTCGTTAGTGCGCCTTGGCGCTCGAGGGGCGCGAGGAACGTTGCTTCGGCTAAGTCGAAGGGAAAAATCGGTTCGACACCGTGCATCATGAAATATGGCGATAAGCCTGTCGCCTTCTGTATGGTTATGCGTTCCACCCAAAACACTGAGTGTACCACTTGATTCCAGCGCGTCTCATCTCCTTCACAGGTCTTAATGATGGCTTCTCGGACATCGCGATGCCGCCTCTCAACAATACCATTGGCTTGAGAATTATAAGGCGAGACGTGTATTGGGTGAATCCCGTATTTGTGCGCGAGCTCATCTACTGTGATCTTATACGCGGGCGCGTTATCTGTTACGATCTTGGTGATTGGTCCCCATCTGCACAACAGCTCTTCAAAAATAAAGGCGCATAGCGTGCGAGTGTTCTCCTTGCACAGCATGCACCATTCTGGGTACGATGTAAGCGCGCAGCGCACTTGTACGAGATACTCGAATCCGCCTGCTTTAAGCATCTTCATCGTGTCAATGTGCGCCTTTCGGAATAATCCTCCTGGTATCAGTATGGTAGGGGGAATATGCAGCTTGCGCGTTTGCCGGACTTGGCACTCGTGGCATGTCTTTGCGTACCACTTGATATCCTCTATAATGTGCGGCCACCAAAAGCACGAGCGCAGGCGTGAGCTAATCGTATAGATTCCCTTGTGCCCTAAATCGTCATGTGCTTCTTCAAGGACTCAGTATCGCTTACTGGGAGGTAGGATGAGTTGGTGCTTGCCATGCGCCTCTCTGCACCATAGCTTATCTTCTAAGACAAAGAAATGCGCAGCCTGTCTTACGAAGGTTTCGAATTCCTCATCCATAAGATCCAAAGGCCTTTTGCGCGTAATCAAAAAGCGCTCGATGCTTGTCAATTGCGCGTCTTGCGCGCGCGCTTGTTCTGAGCGCGGGAGTTCTGGCTTAGGATCTTCTGTGTGGGTAGTGTCGAAATACATGCGCAATATAGGCGCGCACACAGTTTGCGAGGTGAAGCACGTGTTATGCACGTTGTGGCGTATGTTTACGCACCTGCCATATATGCGATAAGTGCGATCGTTCAAAAGTGTGATAGAGAATGAATAAGCGTGGTCTATCCAATCTTCATAATCGCTGTCTTCCATAGGGTCTTCTTCTACTGGCGGGCGCCTTGAGAGGCCATCGACGCCTTTGTGTTTTAGCGCGGATACATGTACGAGCTTGAATGAGAATAAAAGAATCCCTGCGATCCATCAATTAATAGTCGCATTTGGCTGCAAGTCGGGGTTATTGATCATCCCCTTGATGTACTTCATGTCGACTTCCACTGTAAGGTTCTTCACGCCGAAGATGAAAACGCGCACCGCGCGAAATAGGCCGTATAGTTCCAACTTCGCTTGGGAATAGCGACTCTCTACTTCAGTAAGCGCAATAGATCCGAATCGGCTTGGGTAGCGCTTTCCATCCTCACCTACTTGTAACAGAATGAATCCAATGGCGATGTTCGAGGTATCGACTGCTAAAATAACTTTGCGCTCGCTCATGTAATCTAGGTGCTTAAGCGCGGGTGAGCTTAATATCGCGTCCTTGAGAATCTGCATGGCTTTGCGTTGCTCTGCACCAAATACGAAGGGTGCGTCCTTCTTCGTAAGGTTAATAAGGGGGCGCGCTATGTGCGAGAAGTCACGAATGAATATGCGCAACACACCGCAAGTCCCCAAAATTCTGTGCACTTGCGTGTGGTTGGTAGGCTCTGGCCAGTCACAAATTTTCTGGACCTTAGATTCTTCGGGCACGCGTCCTTCAAACGTGCATTTATGCCCTACGATGGTAGCGGTAGGTGCTGCTAAAACGAACTTAGATGCAGATACGGTCGCGCCTACGTTCTCCAAGCGCTGTAGAATGCGGTTGATCACAATGCAATGTTCCCATATGAAGCGACGTATGCCTGGGTTATCGGGGATGGTCTCAAAGGTACCGTCCTCATGCTGATAACGCGTTTGCATGGATTTGACTGGGACGTCGTCAACAAAAGGCGACGTGTATTCTGGAATCTCGTGTTGAAGAATGAAGGCGGTGTCGCCTTGATACACCTGAACAGCGTTGGTGTGGCCTTGTGGGAGCGTAGTCAAGCAATGTGGTCCCAAAGGCGTACCAAAGGTCGTCAAATCGTGCGAGTCCTCGTGAAGCACGTGCTGATCGTATCCTGAGTACAAGTCCATCATACCGTATACCGCGTAACATGCGAATGATTCTGCAAGGTGCTCGACGAACGGTGGGAGCGATGCGTCGCGTATAGTAACCACGTTGAGTGGCTGCAGGTCGTGCACTAAGCGCAGGGACTTTCCATCCTTCTTGACAACGCAAAACCAGCGTGATCGATAGGCGGCCGTTGAGGGCTTGTACACGCCCGACGCGATCTTTTCCTTTATTATGCGCACTACCTCTCCTAAGGTAGCTGGAGGAATGGGAATATTGTGCTGCGACCAAGGCGTATGAGGGATCGTAGGGATCTTGTATGGTGGAAAACATGTCTCGTTTAGGCGCCCTCGCTCTGAGGCATTCCAAGTGAAAGCGCGTTTGTGCGCGCGCACAAGCCATTGCACTAACTTGAGTTCTTCAGGCCATAGCCATTTGGCGGGATCGAGATCTAGTTTTTCTGCGCGTTCGCACGTAAAGCACGCGCCTGGACTAAACTCTGGGGGGCGAGAGGGCAGGGGGGGTAAACCAGCTAATGGGTCAGCGGGTAATTGGCGCACCACCCTATACTCTGCGGGCATAGCAGTAGGCACAGTTCTGACTTTCTTAGCGACAGGCTTGTATACTAGCGCATGACGCGCGGGGTTGAAAGCATAAATGGAATTAAAAGCATTGATTGATGCCTTATCTAGGACAGAATGCATGGATGTAAGGTGCGCATAACACGCGGAGTACTGCGCGTTGGATATAGCAAGTGAATGAAGCATAGGCGCTTGGAGCATATATTGAGAGGCGCCTTCTGCGCGCGTTAGGCGCTAAACGTGAAAAGGAGTGTTGTGTCGGTGAAATGGGAAAGTATGAAATAGAATGCATTAAAGAAGGTGGATGGAATAACGAGTGCAAATGGGCGCCTCCCCGTGAGTATTGCAGATCATCAACAATTAAAAATCCTCCTCTTTGGAAATGTCTACCTGCGCGCTATTGGCACGCTTTGATTCTTTGGGCGGAACATGCTTGACCCAAGGCAGGGTAGGGATGCACAACTCCTTACGCGCGTTTGGATCGGTTAGCAGAATATCCTGTTCGCCATTGGGTAGATCGAACATTTGGCATGAAGTTAGCTTGAAGAATGGCTGCCCTAAGAGAACATCAAAGTTCATGTGCACAGTTACTTGCACTTGGAAGTACATGGGTCCCACACCAAAGTCGAGCAGGACATTCTCGATCACGCCTAATGTCGAGTCGCACGTCATATTGACAGACTCCATATTAGGTGCAGTCATTAAAGCTAGACGCCTCGTGCCTATATTCGCGCTTAATGACTGTCCCTGGTGTAGGCGTCTGCTTGCGTGCGAAAGGCGCTGGAGGAGTGAGCATTGGTATCGCATCCTGCGCGTTAGGCGTGGAGGTTGGCATAGGCGCGTTTGCTGGTAGTACGAACTGTCCTGCGTCATATACTTGCGTGTATGGGTATGGATCTTGAGGGTAGTGATCTGGGTGCTTGATCATAAGGCGCATTCGGATAGGCGCCTGTGCCTCGCTAGGGATACCTTCCATGAATATACGATCGCGCTCTGCTTTTCCAATACGGTCCTCGTTTAGTAGCGGCTGCATAATTTTCCTAAATGTGCGTAGGTAGGCGCTTAGCTCTTGGCCTGAAAACATTGGCTTTTGCGTGTATTCGCGCGCGAGCGCTTGTAAGTCCGCAGGCGCGTATCACCTTTTCCCATCCCATCCTGGATACATCACTTTGATCTCTTTCATGAATGCATTGTAATCGCTCATCTGCGCTTCAGGTAAGCCTACCCATAGTTCTCGGTCCTCGCGTTCAAGGTACTTAATTATTCCTTTGATCTTATCAAGCCCCTGCAGTCCTGTTCTGTCCACGCATTCTTTGTATGCGTCAATGAACTCGGCGAGCGTGTCTGACGTCCCGTCAAATTTAGGTGTGTGGTCAGTACTGCGGAAGGGCATTTTGTAAGGCGTAGTAGACATGGTGGAGTGCTGCACTATTGTAGGCGCGGAGGTGATAGGCTTAGTCAATGTAGGAGGCACGTATGCGAAGGGCAGGTTTGAGAGGATCTTTCCTCCAGGAATTGAGTTAGGTGCATGGGGTGTTTCAAACGACTCTTGTTTAATCTCTGGCGCATTTCGCTCGGTAGGTGTAGTTATGTGTGCACGTTCTGTTGGTGCCTGAGGCGAAGCGCTACTCTGGTTGGATAATTCGGTCAGGAGGGATAAGCTTGAAGAAATGAAAGGCGGCTCATTTGGCATATGGAAAAACGCGCCGGGCAGTTGGCTTCTTGGGTGGTCCACGGCTTTGAACTTGTCTGACGAGTCTTCCTTAGTTGAGTCTTCTGGTGAAGGTGTGATTGGTGATGCGGGTTGCAGGCGTGTGCGCTCTATGAGCGATGCGAGGGGGCACGGGGGTTCAGATATGTTATGCGCATGTACGCGCGAGGCGGGAAGGAATAGAGGTCCTGGAAGCGTGGATTCTATTGCTTTATCAAACGCGGCGATTGCGTCTTTGCGCGCTTTTCTGCGGTCATTGGGCCTGAGTACCCGACCTGTTGTCTCAGAAGTGTCCCTCGCGGTGGGCTCCAGTTGAAGGGTGAGGCTTGACTACAGGGATGAAAAAGGGGGGGTTTAGAGTATGGGGAAACTCTGCAGTAAGACCTGGGCGCGAGGTATATACTCAACCCATAGGACAGCTACTGAGAGGGAGAACCTCAGAATATGGGCAAGGGACTCTCTTGCAACGAGGGAGGGTGCTCTAAGGCGCGGGGAATGCGAAAGGTGCGGTGTGCGTTACGGTTTATACGCGCGGGTCATCGTGAGCGCGGTGAAGGGTCAACAATTCTGCTGACTAGCAGAACTATGTTGGGTGAATGCTGCCTAGCTGCTATTCAACCCAAGGGTTTCTGGACTAAGCTCAGGGCTCAAGAGAGAGAGAGAGAGTGTGTGTGTGTGTGTGTGTGAGAGAGAGAGAGAGGGAGAGAATATGAAAGTGTCACTCCAGACAATGAGGACAAGACTATATATCAGGAGCTGTATAGTGAGCTATTGAGCTACTACTAAAACTAATAAGCTGCAAGTCTGGGGAAGCTACTGAATCCTAGAAGGAGAGCTACCAGAACTATAACTGAAAGTCTAGCTAATGAGTGGAAGTGTAGGGCGAAGATTTTGTGATTATGTAAGCAGTAAAAATGCGAACATAAGCAAGGAAAAGTAAGGTAAGAGAAGCTAAGTAAAAACTGTCAATACCAGCCTAGAGGGAAACTAATCCCTACAGCGGATACGCGATAAATCCAATCGTATATTTGGTACTCTTAGAATCTAACTATGGCTAAGGAGTGGGGAGTGCACGAAGTGTGTGAACTAAAGTCCAGTAAGGTCTCTATATACTGTATCTATAAGCGCGAAGGCACGTGGTACCAAGCCGAATAGCGCGCGGTCCCGAGTAATTAGTATGTATGTAACTATATGTAAGGCGCACGCTCGGATCCGAAGTGAATGCTTCTGTAGCAATTGAGATAACTTACCAGTAATTCAGCAAGGACAAGGGGCAGGCCAGTGTGTGGAGATAGGCACGAGGCGCATGAGCGCGCTAAATCACGCGCTCTGGACGTGGTGATTCGAGCCTGTAAGACCTCAAAATCAATAGGTAGACGTGATGTTCCTTACACCGCAAGCTCATGACAAAGAAGTGCATTACAGTATGCATGGTCTCAGAGCACGAACTATTGGGACAGCCTGCCACAGACGCATTGCTCAAGCAATATGAAGGCATGTGCCTATGAAGCAATGATGGCAAGATTGTTACAGATCACTTTGTGCCTTTGCGCTGTATATGTGCAACTACCATAGGAGGGCATGCACTTACATGTGTCCTGGACCAAGGTGCCAAAGTAGTTGTCATGCCTAGGGAGGTATGGAAAGAGCTAGGCATCCCTCTGAGATCAGATCACAGTCTCAATATGGAGTCTGTCAATATGACATGCGACTCGACATTAGGCGTGATCGAGAATGTCCTGCTCGACTTTGGTGTGGGACCCATGTACTTCCAAGTGCAAGTAACTGTGCACATGAACTTTGATGTTCTCTTAGGGCAGCCATTCTTCAAGCTAACTTCGTGCCAAATGTTCGATCTACCCAATGGCAAACAGGATATTCTGTTAACCAATCCAAACGTGCATAAGGAGTTGCACATCCCTACCCTACCTTGGGTTAAGCGCGTTCCCCTCAAAGAATCTAAGCGTGCCAATAGCACGCAGGTAGACATTTCCAAGGAGGAGGATTTTTAATTGTCGATGATCTGCAATACTCGCAGGAAGGCGCCCATTTGCATTCATTATTCCACTCACCTTCTTTAATGCATTCCAATTCATATTTTCTCAATTTGCCGACACAACACTCCTTTTCATGCTTAGCACCTAATGCGAGCACGGATGGCATCTCTCAATATATGCTCCAAGTGCCTACACTTCATTCATTTGCTATATCCAACACACAGTACTCTGTGCATTATGCACACCTTACATCCATGCATTCTGTCCTAGATAGGGCATCAATCAATGCTTTTCATTCTGTTTATGCTTTTGAACCCGCACGCCATGTGCTAGTATACAAGCCAGTCACTAAGAAAGTCAGAACCGTGCCTACTGCTATGCCCGCAGAGTATAGGGTAGTGTGCCAATTGTCCACTGACCCTTTAGCTGGTTTACCCCCCCTGCCCTCTCACCCCCCAGAGTTTTGTCCAGGCACATGCTTTATGCATGAATGCATGGATAAATTAGATCTCAATCCAGCCAAGTGGCTCTGGCCAGAAGAACTCAAGTTAGTGCAATGGCTCATGCATGCACACAAACGCGCTTTCGCATGGAACACCTCCACCTTTCCCTTTTTTGCAAGGTCACACTTGCTGCCTAATAAGTCACGCACCTCAGTCACCACACTTCTTCTGCCAGCACACTCCTCACTAATAGTCATGCTCTTTCATTGTCACATCTTGTGCCAGTGCACTGCTTGCCAGAAGTTGCACTCTTCTATTATCATGTCCTCCACCAGCGCATTGCTTGCCAATACCAGCGCTCTTCTATTGTCATGCCTTCCATCAGTGTATTGCTTGCCAATACCTGCTTACCGCGATTTTCATATCCTCCACCAGTGCACTACTTAATCACAAGTTGCACCCCGTCACTTTGATTCAGAGTGCTATCACTGTCAGGTTGATATAAGGTCACTATAGATCGTTAAGTTTTTGTGGTTCAGTTTCCCTTGCATATAGGGATAAGTGGAACTAGTCTTTTCAGCCTAGCTAAATCGTAGTGGCGTGGAGCGCCAGTCCCTGACTCTCTTTTTGGCCAGTTCCTTAGCTATCACACAGGTCAAGTCACAATCATATGCATCCACTCAATTTTTTTGTCATGTCCATCCTCACTGTTGTCAGTGAAATTTGCCCAGTCATTTATGCTGACTGTAAAACCTCAGCTTTAGGTTTCAGATCAGTCCTGCTGAACGCATAGGAGCATGTGTAGTCAACCACTAATAAATCACAGCTATGCATTTCCATCTTTCGCATTCAACCATGCTTGCTCCAGCTGTCCTCAATTTTATTAACATCTTTGATGCTGTAGGATCTTTTATATTCGGTATGTTGAACCCTGTATGTTTTCTTCCAGACTGTCATGCTATATCAGTTCATCGCAGCAACAATCACAAGCCCACTTTCCACGTTCAAACATGCTGTGAGATTCTATCCAAGAATACCCATTTTCCAACCCAGCCAGATCCTTCTGTCCTCTATGCAGGTTCACAGTTACGTGACAAGCCTGATATGCTTTGAGGTATATCATTGTCTTATTTTCCAACTTCCTACTCACATTTTTGACAGCAATGGTCACAACCATTGCGAATGATGTTTCTGCGACAGTCATTTATGCCGAGACCAATGCCTTGGCCCAATATCTTGTAGACGAGGCTGCTAAAGTCCCCCATGCACCGTTTATTTCTGGTAGTGGTATCTTGATGAACCATATGATGTGATGATCTGATCGTGGTTGAACACGACCTCTATTCGCACACCGCCTGCTTTCTCAATATGCTATTGTATATCTACCTGTACGCTATCTGCAGTCCTATTGCACACCATGAAAATCGTGCAAAACCTAACTCACCCACTTTTCGTGTCAAAGCTGTTGTTCATGACGCCCAATGATTAATGAAGTCTGACCTTTGTATATTTTCTTCTTAAGCATGACTTGCAAATCACAGCAACAGCATCGCTGTTTATGCTGAGAATGTTTAACTTGCTGCACATCTTGCTTCTGAGGCCACCAAATTATGGGAGGCTATGTTGGAGAGAGTGGTATTGGAACCAATGGGGTCATCGGAATTGGAAAATAGGTAGTAACAATGATCATGTCGCGCTGGCTGACATGTCCCTAAGATGTGTTGAAACTGGTTTGAATATTTAAATCTGTCTCACTTTATTTCAGAAAGACCCATGCATGCTTTCATGAAACTGTCAAATAATTGACTCACATTATAATGTGAACACCCAAGTCCTTAACGCCAATCATGGATAATGACAGTCTGGAGCACCGTGGCAATATACGTATCCTTGAACATGCATTGCTACGCATGAGGATCTCAACATGGGCAGTCAGTATTGCCAACAGTGATCCTTCTCCCCAATCCCCACTTTTTATGAACATGCCAGAGCTCCTGCAAAATGAAGGACCTCCACCGCTATGTGAATGTGGTCAAGATGTTTGTGTTTGTTCATTTAACGACCATGCCCAGATTCCTGTACCCTGCCCAAGTATTTGTGCATGTTCGTGTCACAATCATGAGGTAACAGTCGTGTCTATTGCCCTGTGAACTACGCATCTTATTATAGGACAGGTGTGTGATTGGGACCAGTTGACACTTACACACAAGGTTATTCTGTTGGCCATCGAACAACTCCAATGCAATACTCGTTACAGTGCTATCCCACTGGAAGTGCAAGAGTGGGTACTGCAAAATATTGACATCAGTCAAGACAAGTACATGTAAACAAGACCTTTTCATGTTGATTTTCTGTATATGCTTACGTTCACACAGGGCGGGGGTATGCTGGTTGCTCAAGGAAGCATACATCATGTTGCCATTAGATGATGGATGATTGATGATTGTCACGCAGTTGAACACATTGGATATTTAGACTGGTTGTTAATGTATGGTTGAGACACGAGTACTGTATCAAATCGTAGTATGTGAGAAGAAACAGGGCTACCTATGGAAGACTGGCTTTGCTATTGTAGACAACAACAACATTCCTTGGTCGATGGCGCCAACCTATGTCCAGAATTCAGCATTGTAGACAGTCCTTTGCAAAAATCAGTTGCAACTCCAAAATACTGATCCAGACACACTGTATGAGCACCTCGTTGATGCACTCCACGTTGATGGTGGCAAGGTCAATGATTTCATGCTTTTGCCTTTTGTGTGCTTCACAACCAATACATTGCCCACAACCAAATTGGCCTTGGTGGTTGTGATCACGCCAATCAATGCATTCGGAGGTGCAAATATTGTGTGGTGCTCCCTAAAGAATGTGTATGCATAACCATAAGCAGGAGACGACAGATGAGTCACCACATTGTACATTTTGTGAGCATGGTCCATGTTGACTGTGAACTTGTTATTGCCCAGACAATTGACCCAGTGTAATACCTTGAGGTTGTTGATGTGCCTGAGGCATGTAATTCCATCTCACAGTGGGATAGGAACAAGTTCAGGAGCACAGGCCCATGTAGCATATAATATGCCCATGTACGTGTGCGCATCTCTCTATCAGTTTCGACGTTAGCCAGGTCCCATGTCATAAGTGTCTAGGCACAAACAAGGAGATGGTGCCATATTCAAGCTTCCTGCTCATGCACAGCCATTCGATCAGCAGGGGCTGGTATTGGAGGCAACTGTGGCCATCGAGCATTGTTTACAGAATTTAAAGGACAGACAGCATTTTGGCAGTGCTCAGCTAGTCGCCAGCTGGCCTGTGAGTGTGCCAAAGATGTCCTGAGTGAATACCTCAAGTCCCACTCGAGGATGAGCCCACCCGGGCCTCCATCAGCGATGTTGCACCATAGTGCTGGGCAAACAGATCTGCATGGTTGTTGGAGAAAAGTGGTGTCTTTGTAGGACTTGTATTGTGTGTGTTTCATGCAACCCACAAAAAAATTCTGCGGTCTGCGAATCAAGGTGCTGTTAATAACTGTGATCAAGTCAAATGTCAACTTGGGGTAGAACACAACAATCCCTCCAGGAGTCATGAAAATCATGTCTCCTGTTGTGGGCAAGCTAGTGATTATGTCATAGATGTCCTCAGACATGGCTTCTGATAATGTAATGTGCAAAGCCCCACTCCGATACTTTGCAAATATTTGTACCACCAAGGAAAAAGCTTGATGGGGCTGAGATACTGTATTAACGCATTTGTAATGCTGAGACTGTAGTATGAAATCTTCCACTACATCAAAGCCGCCATGCGGAACAATAATGTTCAGATTGTTGGTGGGACAGTGCTGGCCGGTCAGCATCTCCAGTGCACAAGACCCTGTGATTACTGCGCCCCAGTCATGCATCACTGAGCACAGCACAGGAATTCAATCACCAATGAACAGGCAAATGATGCTTGTGAAGCGATGCATCATGACAGAGCGACCCACAGGCAGCATCCAGTGACTACTGCATTGCCAGGCGAGCACATCCTTCAACATAGGAAGGTGTCTATAGACTTCTCGCACCATCCATGTCGATCTGAGAACTAATGCCATGGTTGAAGAGTGAAATTAGTAATTAGCGTCCAGCCAGATAGGTGCAGGAATGTGTACAGTGCGCCACAGCCATGGGTGTGTGTTTCTCCCCAAGTTGTGGGACCTCAGAAGGTCAAATGTAGTTCTGCACAATGGACGTCATAGTGACTGTCGCTGGTAAGTTCTCAAGGACATGGAACGCGATGCGGTGTGGTCATGAGACAAGAGCAATGCATATAATCAATGCAGCTGGGAAAGTATCACATGTAAAGGCAGGTGAGACCAGAGTATGCAAGTCATTGGAGTCAAACTCACTTGCCAAGCCGGCAGATCCTCTAGCCAGGTGGTATCTATGTCCCATCCTGATCAGTTTGATCGGTTGTCCTAGCAAAATACGTATCTCAGATACATTCACAATTGCCAAGCCAGTTGGGTTAACATCGAAGAACTTACCTAGTCAGTGATATGCCATGCTGCACAATGCTTGTAAAACAATGCCTCAAGGTAGGGGTATATGTCTCCTGTCATTTCACATTATACATACATTGTTTTTACTAGAGATCATAACCAAATCGAGAAAACCTAAGAAGAGTCGAACAATTGAATAATTGAGGATAGAAAAGGGATTGAGAGGGGCTACAGTCGAGACCACTTTGAAATTTAAGGTGCATGTGATCAGTCCCATGTTGAAGGTACTGTGTCAGGGTGGCACCATTCCGAGCACTTCCATGCGCTCGTCTTCACCAGACATGACTTGAGCCTTCTTAGTTTGTAAGTCACCGTCAATCTCATCTGTCGCCTTCCTTTTGCCTTTGACAAGGTCTGCCTTTGCATATCCCATCGAAGGCAGCAACTGCATCCTGCGCATGATGAGTTGGTAATTATGAGACCCAAGCCTCTCATGGTCAGTTGCATCATCCTTGTCACTCTTGCCAATGTTCCATCTGTTGGGCCATATTAAATAGTCTGACAGCAAATGTGAGGGAAGTTCGCCTTACAATTTCAGGTAGAGCTCAACTTCAACAAAGCATGCCTGAGCTAGCTTCATGCTATACTCCCTCGGATGAATCAGCAGTCCATTGCTGTCACAGACATCAGGACATTTAACCTTCATTTCCTTAAGTGAACCAAGCCCTGAATATCAGTTGTTGGGGTTGTGTAAGTCGCAGATGCGCAGATAGTCTGACGAAGGCGTGCAATTATTAGCCAAAAGTCTTGTCACCGCAGTAAATTTACCTGTTGAATTGCCACTGTTTGCAGTACTGAAACTCCTTGCAGCTGCTGACGCCTGTGCAAGCTGTTTGGCCTTACCTGTAAATGTGCAACCAATCAGCAGGGACAAGCATCTGGGCTTAGCAACTCACTCAGACTCAAGAGCACACCCGATTCTGGATATATGCAGGTTCAACAATCAGCTGAAAAAGAAACCCAAAATACTGACTTCCAATGTCTTGATGTGAGATTCTCAGTGTAGTTGTGGATCCTTGCTTGGGCAAGTCTTTAAATAGCAGCTTAGATTGCACCACAAGAATGAAACAATCATTCAAATCCCGTGTGTACTTGCGCACAAAGGGTGACACAGCAGGACATTCTGCTTCTGGAATGCCTGATTTTTGATGAGAATTATGTCATGGGACATAACAGGTACTAACCAGCATTACACCTATCTTTGACTGCTGTTGTCAGTGTGGACATTGTTTCGAGAACCCTACAAGACATTTCTAAAGCCTCAGGGGAATAATTGGCGCTGTCTTCATCCTCAGGTGCCAGGAAATGAAGTTCAAACTGTGCTTGAGTTTTCTCCAAGTTGGATATATCAATCTGCAGACCAAGTGGTAGAACAATCAGTAGAGTCTGAACAAAAATTCTTCTATGTACCCCGGAATAAAACAAGTTGAAATATGGTCCCAGATGGCTGTACTGGCCATGGTAATCCAACTTCATGACAAACTTCATATGTAAGAGTTCACCAACACCATTCTCCTTGTGTATATTCTCATAGCTGCAGGCATCCATGGTGAAAGCACCTTGCAAAAGGACACTGCCCAGCAGAGAGATGTACAGAGGGGACTTCTGCTCCTCCACCTCATCCTCAGAAGATGCTACAGGCAGGTCCAGCACAGCATCTACAGAGGCAAGGGCTGCTCTACGCTGATGAGCAGAATATTTAGAGGATGTCATGATAGCAGACAGCTAGGTTTGTTCAGTGTATGTTCAAATATGAAGAGAAGGGGATCTTAAGTGGTAGACCAATCCTGCTTCACATTTCAGTGGTGATGAAATTTGGTACAAGATACATACAGGGGCTGACATTTGGTGCGACGTCAAACCAGACAGGGCAACAAGCACCATTGGGTCTCAGAATGAAACAATCTACCATCAGACCCCAGAAAATTTTAGATTTTGTCAAATCAGAGTCTTTCTCCACTTACAGACGTGTCCAGACTTAGTATTGCAAAATCCACTAAAACATCCGGTAAGGCAATTTGTTTTCTGAGGGCACCACAGAATCAGACACTGTCATAGTGGGATTTTACATCGCACGAATACCCATACATGAGACAAGTTACTGTTGAGAATACAAGGTGAACCATTGTCCAAGTCATTGTTTGCATTCCTTGTATTAAGTTGGTCAACATTGACTTATCATTTTCTTGTGAGTTCTTCTCATGGGTTATAGTTGAGTCAAGATGACCGGTTTCAGAATGAGCACCTTGTCTGATTGAGTTAACAGCAAGCAATTCATTAGAGAGCTGCTAATGGATAAGAATAGGAACTTACTCGCATACTCAGATGGCATCGTTTTCTGCACCACAAGGCGAATTATATAGGGCTTTCTGCTGTATCAATAGGAGCCAATTTTTTGAAGGCATACACACAGAGGTGGGCCTGTCATTCAACGAGTTCGCAGAGTCATAACATATCCAATGAAAAACCCTCAAAGCGTGGTCGCCCTTCATCTATTTGCCTGTTGTAAGTCCATATGCCATTGCTTGTGATGAGACGGGCCAAGAAATGTCCCACACCACTGTATATGATCCCTTTTAAACTGTATTCTGCTCTACCATTGTCAAAGGGCAGGAATAAACTGTCCGAAGGCACAACAACTGGTCAACATCCCAGGCCAAGCTCAAAGAAGAGGACAGGAGATGCATCTGCAAGAGAATGTCATTCACTCTCCTTCCGATTTTGGTGTGCAAACCAGAGATCAAACCAAACCTGCAAAGAAAGCAGGGCATTAGTGTTATCAAGCCAGTCCAATGGCCCACAGTATACAGGAAGACAAAACCGAAGCACCTCCAATCTTTGCTGAAATTGACCGGCCATGAGCAGACAGAGGTCAGGCACCAGGCACATGTACTCTAAGATTGCAGAGGCTGACGTCATGCATGCGCCAAAACAAGGAAAGACAACTGGGTCATATGAAGTAAGAAGATTGTGGAATGAATCATGAGAGTCGTCAAAGAGCTGTTGAGAAAATAGATTGGAATCTGATGAGAGCAGATTCTGAAATGTTGTGCTGAGCTGCTCTTGCACAGTAGATTGTGCCCCCCAGGACATCTTGAATGAGCAAGGTGTGTCGCGATATATATATAACAAGATCATGAAGGTGCTGTTGTATGCGCATGACCAATCTCATGAGGACTACTTGCATCTGGTTGAAGTTGTAAAGGGCTGTGAGTCTTTCTGGCTTGAAGATGAGCGGGGTCATTTGGCAAAAGGCAGTGCTGCATCTGTGCATGGCATGCTGAAACATTTTTTGTTTGTGGCTGGTTCCTGCACTAGGACAGGATCTAATTCTGACCATCCCGTCAAGTGCATGTCCATCGTTGATGCTACCAACGTATAACCCCTCTGGTTTCCCATTGAAGGTCATTGTTGCTTTGCCATAGGTCACTTGGTCTCATCACCTCCATCAGATACAGACATCAATCCACGTTTATTCCCTCTTCTATGGACCTCTTTCTCTTCTTCAAAATGTGCCATCAAAATCCTGCAACCATGTCCCATTTCACTCTCAGCATCAGGTACAACAACTGGCTCACCTTTGTGATATCCATATGCCACCAGGGAGTTATGTTCGAGGGCATCGAATTGGCTGACTTTGAGTAGCAAATCAGTTGGTATCTGTTTGTTCAGGTGTTGCAAGCTAACAGGTCGAGTGATACACAGTCCCTCACGCATCCATGCATGAGAAGCAGCCACGTAGGCAGCAAAACCACCTTCATGCAGATTTACAATGACCTTGGGCAGAGTTTTTCCCTGCGAAGAGTGACCAGTTACTGCGTAACCCAGTTGAATAGGTATTTGATGTTGAGTCACCCAAATTTTCTTCTGAGATCTGTTGCAATTGAGTAAGGTTGTAAATGTCCAAGTTGATGGCAGAATGGGGAACATGCCTATGGGTAAGCCTGTTAGTTGCACCTTGCTATGGGGGAACTCTACCAGTACACACATTGCATAGGTAAAGTCATGGGAACAACTTTCAGTGTAGATAGCATGGACAGTACCTTGTGAGCCATTGGTTACACCAAGATCAGTGGAAACATTGCATAGTCAAAGAATGATGGGCATTCCAACAGCCAAAGTAGTGAAACCCAGCAAAGCCCTGGACGACTTTAAGGCAGTAACATTCAATTGTAACAGGTTTCTTCTCATCTCCAAGGAAATCTCCTCACACGATTTGTCAACTGCAGCACATATGACCAAAGACTCACCTGAGACGGCCCACAACTTCCTCACATTAAGCAATTCACAAATTTCATTGGTTATTACGATCGCTGTGCCATCAGCAGTACTAATGGGAGTCAAGTCCATGCCATCAGGGTTAGTTGAGGTTTTCATCAGCCTGGAATTAAATAGCTCAACATCCTCCTCCATGCATTTCCTGGCTCTCAGCCAATTCACGGCAAGACCATATTTGATATCTCCTTTCATTCTCTCCTGCTCAGACAAAGTAATTACAATGTTGAGCATTTTCCATGCAAGGTGACCTAGTCTCTTCTGAACTTCTGCATCGCTTTGACCAGCATATGCAGCTATTGGACAGTACAGGGCACTACCACCAACGGGTGGAAATTGGTAAAAATCCCCTGCAAATATAAGGTGGACACCACCAAACCATTGATCAGGCTTTTCCTTAGCGTATCGAAGTGCATGGTCTATCTGTGCTAAGAGCTGCAGACTTAACAGTGAAACTTTGTTAATAAGTAAGTACTCGACATTTTTCCATTCCTCACGTAGCTGTGTGCGGTTGTGCACACTTATCAGTACCGAATAATCTTACATGGTGCATCCTGGCTGACAATTCCCTTTTCCTTTGTTCAGAGATTTAATTTTCAATCCGAGGCCCTTGTGCACAGTCATACCATCGATCAGAGCTGCTGCCGATCTGGTAGGTGCCAAGAATCTAATCAAATGGGCGCATCTGTAATGTTGCATTACGGCTTGAACAGCTTTCACAATGTGAGTCTTTCCTGTTCCTCCTGGTCCAGTCAATAGCATCACAAGGTGCTTGACCAGTTCAGCATCCACCTCTTTGTCGACATATGATGCGATGAAATGAGAAGTGATAATCTGGAATGCCTTCAGTTGTGCTTCATTAAGCTTAAAGTTCGTGCCTGTTTCTGTGATGACATCACTTGCTGACCGTTTACTAGCATTGGCGATGGTGTCCATGGCTAGAGTCTCTGTAGGCAAGCAAAGAGTCTGGTTATATTCTACGTTCACAAAAGGGGGAGACTCTGACATGATCTCTAGCATGTCCTGTCTCTGTTCCATTTCCGGTGCTCCCTGCACACCAAGCTGTTGATCCAGATTCAAAGCATTACACCATGTAGATGTGATTGTTTGTTCTTGCTTCTTGATCTCACCCTTCCACTGTTTGATCCACCTGTTTATTTCATTATTGTCAGGAAAATCACTTGTCATGTTAGAAGAGGAGGAGGAGGCAGAGGTGGTGGAGTTGACCATCTGCTCATCAAGCCATCCAGACTGTTGCAGTTCAAGAATAGCCTGCTGAGCACGGAAATTGTTCTCAGATCAGAGAGACGAATCACTCGGGAAAGTGAAGTCAAGGTCATCTTCATTGGCCCCCATACCAATTGAAGCAGTCAGTGCCTTGCTTTTGGTGGTGAGCTGCGCTCATTTACGAAGTCTATCCGCTGTAGAGACTCAAGTCTCTATGGGTGCCTACAGACCATATCGCAAGACCTTATACTGGACCTGTTGCAGTGCGGCGACTTTCGCAATTTTTGCATTTTCGCACATTTTGCGTTTTCGCGCTGTCATGCATGGTATGCAACCCATACCATGACAGATACTTAAGATGAGTGATAAGGAGTGATAAGGAAAGCTCTCAGGCACTATACACTTTCCTATTACCAAGTTACTCTACCATTTTTCCTATATTTTTTTAGCTAGTTTCTTTTTCTTCATTCATCACATCTATTTTTCCCTGTATCTTATTTTCTTTCCTAAGATTCTATTTCTTTGTGTTTATTTGTATTTTATTTGGACACCAGATTT
>Ga0310811_10003143_pt1 | contig 20751 bp, 20 predicted proteins | sample YCmetagenome_FD_207642 | JGI IMG/M metagenome (GOLD analysis project Ga0310811, IMG submission 207642) | Soil microbial communities from experimental microcosm in Duke University, North Carolina, United States - YC | ecosystem: Engineered > Artificial ecosystem > Soil microcosm > Unclassified ...
TCGGCGCACCATTGGGCAGCTTCTTGCGGAGAATCATTACGGCACAATCGCTGACGAATTACACGCGCATGGGCTGAGCTACTACGGCGAAGCGCTCGAACAGCATCGCCCCTCCCTGGGCGATGACATGGAAATGCGCAGCAAGACGGATATTCCGATGGGTGCAATGTGGACATGGGCAAATGCTCCTGGACCTGAGGCTTCCTATCTGGCGGATCTGCGAGGAGCCGCGTCAGTGGCGCACATTTATGGGCAGAACATCGTCGGCGCTGAATCGATGACCTCGCGCGGTCCAGCATGGAGCTTTTCGCCCAATACGTTGAAAACTGTAGCTGACCTGGAATTCGCGCTCGGTGTTAACCGCTTCCAGATTCACGAGTCATCGCATCAGCCTCTTGCCGATATGGCCCCCGGCCTCACGCTTGGGCCGTACGGTCTGTGGTTCAATCGCAATCAAACGTGGGCAAGTGCTGCTACTCCGTGGGTGGACTACCTTGCGCGCTGTTCATACCTTCTGCAGCAGGGGCACTACTATGCTGACGTAGCTTACTTTTACGGCGAGGAAGGCCCGCTAACGGCGGTGTTCGGTTGGAAGCCCGCGCAGGACCTGCCCGAAGGATATGCATTCGATTTCGTCAATAGCGATGTGATTCTGAATCACCTCACGTTCAGTGACGGACGATTGGTTACACCGGGCGGTACGAGCTATCGCATGCTTTATCTCGGCGGTCGCAGCCAGCGTATGACGCTCGCTGTGCTTGAGCAATTGACGAAATTAGTCAACCAAGGCGCGGTGATCGTCGGGAACAAACCGGTGGACTCGCCAAGCCTTGCTGACGATGAAATGCGCTTTCATCAACTGGCTGACCGGCTCTTTGGGAGCGGAACAGCGCCGGCGGGCACGATGCATAAACTCGGCAAGGGGCGCGTGTACATCGGAATGTCTGCAAACGACGTGCTCAAAGCACTCACCACCAAGGAAGACTTCGAGTACTCGAAACCCGCTGCTGATACGAACCTGATGTTCGTCCATCGCAAGGTTGATGACGGCGACATCTATTTTGTCGACAACCGAAAGAACCGCGCTGAGCGCGTTCACGCAACTTTTCGCGTTGCAGGCAAAGCGCCTGAGTTGTGGGATCCGGCGACAGGCAAAACCGCGCCAGTGGCGTATAAGATCGCGGATGGGCGTACCACGATTCCACTGCATCTGGATCCGAATGGATCGACTTTCGTAGTATTCACCAAGCCTGTAACGCAAGCATCACTCGATCTGCGGAATCCAGAGGAAACGCAACTTTCGTCGCTTGATGACTCACTCAATGGCGAGTGGACTGTGAGCTTTCAGCCGGGCCGCGGCGCGCCGGAGTCAGCGGAATTCGATCGGCTCTTGTCGTGGAGCGTGAATTCGAACGATGGAATACGGTACTTCTCCGGCACTGCAACATACTCTCGCAAACTGGAAATACCGGATGGCGCGTTGCACGAGGGTACGCGCTACTGGCTCGACCTGGGCGACGTGAAAGATCTTGCAGAGGTCGCGATCAACGGAAAGGATCTGGGCATCCTCTGGAAGACCCCGTTCATAGTAGACGTAACGGAAGCGTTGAAGCCAGGCAGCAATACGCTTGCGATCAAGGTGACCAATTTGTGGGTGAACCGGTTGATCGGAGATCAGCAACCTTATGCTGTGAAGAAGTACACCTTTACGGACATCACGCCCTATAAGGCCGATTCACCATTGCTGCCGTCCGGTCTGCTTGGGCCGGTGCACATGACAGCCATGACGAAATAGAACTTGCGATCTGCAAACGCAAAGGCCGCGCTCGACGAGTGCGGCTTTTGTGATTACGGGAACGTTATGGAGCAGCGAGCGGATGTCAAAATCACTTGTGGAAAATTAACTTGCAATTCGCAAGGTAAATCGGAAAGAATGCGCTGAGCGGGTCTTCCCCGACCAGGCGCTCACGCCTCGATATCTGCTATGGCTGAGCCTGAATCCACCCGGAGGTAAGTTATTTATGAGCGGTGTACGCGTGCTGGTAGGCACAAAGAAAGGTGCCTTCGTCTTGAGTGCCGATGGCAAGCGCAACAACTGGACCGTAGACGGGCCGTTCTTTGCCGGCTGGGAAATCTACCATCTTAAGGGCTCGCCGGTCGATCCCAATCGCATTTACGCATCCCAGACAAGCGGATGGTTCGGTCAGTTGGTGCAGCGGTCAGATGACGGCGGCAGGACTTGGATACAGCCGGGCGTTGCGCCTGGCGAAAAGACGGAAGGCGGCTGGCCGCCGAAGCCCAGCAATCGATTTGCCTACGATGTGTCCCCGGAGAACGGCAAGCCGCTCACCACGCACCAGTGGTACGACGGCACCCAACATCCGTGGGAGTTCAAACGCGTCTGGCATTTTGAGCCCTCGCTCAGCGATCCCAACACCGTGTTCGCGGGCATTGAGGATGCGGCGCTTTTCAAATCTACTGACGGCGGCGAAAGCTGGCACGAGCTCTCGGGCCTGCGCGGACACGGCACCGGCCCCAAGTGGCAGCCGGGAGCGGGTGGCATGTGTTTGCATACCGTCATCCTCGACCCCAGCAATCCCGACCGAATCTACATCGCTATTTCGGCGGCAGGCGCATTCCGAACCGATGACGGTGGCAAGACGTGGAAGCCCATCAACAGGGGACTGAAGTCGCAATACATCCCCGATCCCGATGCCGAGACGGGTCACTGTGTTCACCACATCGCCATGAACCCGTCGCGTCCCAATGTGCTGTTCATGCAGAAGCACTGGGACGTGATGCGCAGCGATGATGCGGGCGACAACTGGACTGAAGTCAGCGGCAATCTGCCAACGGATTTTGGCTTTGTGGTCGATGTGCATGCGCACGAGCCGGAGACGGTTTATGTTGTCCCCATCAAGAGCGACTCTGAGCATTTTCCGCCGGAGGGCAAACTGCGCGTTTTTCGCAGCCGCAGCGGCGGCAACGAGTGGGAGGCGCTGGAGAAAGGGCTCCCGCAGAAGGATTGCTATGTAAACGTGTTGCGCGACGCCATGGCGGTCGACTCGCTGGATGATTGCGGCGTCTACTTCGGCACCACTGGCGGCCAGGTCTATGCGTCACCCGACGGCGGCGACACATGGGCACCAATTGTGCAAAATCTTCCTGCCGTGCTTTCGGTCGAGGTGCAGACACTCAAATGAGTGAAGTGATGCCAAATGCCGGCGCGGATCAGCACACGATTCACGTGGCTTTGCCCTTTCATCTTCGCACTCTTGCTGGCGTAGGCTCTGAAGTTTCTCTCGAAGTTGCCGCGCCCGTAACGATTGCGCGCGTTCTTGACGCGCTTGAGGCCGCATACCCCATGCTGCGCGGCACAATTCGCGAATTCGAAACCGGCAAGCGTCGGGCCTTTCTGCGCTTCTTTGCCTGCCAGGAGGATCTCTCCAACGAAGGTATGGACGTGGCGCTGCCCTCGGCCGTAGTCGAAGGGCGTGAGCCGCTGCTTATCATTGGTGCGATTGCGGGCGGGTAGAACAGCGCCTCAGCTATCAGCTCTCAATCGCCCACCTTTCAGCCAAAAGCCGATCGCCGAACACAATTACCAACGCAAGCAGCCGAAAGCTGAGAGCTGGTTCGAGGCATTATCCTGTCATTGTGAGCGTTCTGCTTTTTTCGCTGGCGGTATTTAGCACGTCTCTGCTGGCTGGATTTTTAGGGGCCATGACAGGGCTTGGCGGCGGAGTGGTTATCATTCCAGTTCTTTGCCTGCTCTTCAAAGTGGATATCCACTACGCGCTCGGAGCTTCACTCGTTTCGGTCATCGCAACATCTTCCGGCGCGGCGGCTGCTTACGTACGCGACGGCTTCTCAAACATTCGCATCGGCATGTTTCTTGAAGTAGCCACCACGCTTGGCGCTCTGCTCGGCGCGTATCTCACGGCCAAAGTGTCAGGAAACTGGATTGGCGTCATCTTCGGCCTTGTGCTGCTGTATTCTGCCTGGGCATCACTGCACAAGCTTCACGACGTGGCGCATGCGGGTCCACCCGACCCGTTGGCATTGCGGCTCGATCTCAAGGGAAGTTTTCCTGACAACGGGCACGAGAACGAGTACGTAGCCACACACGTTCCTGCGGCATTCGGCATCATGTTCGGAGCGGGCACACTCTCCGGCCTGTTGGGCATCGGGTCTGGGGCTGTGAAAGTGCTGGCCATGGATTACGCCATGAAGCTGCCTTTCAAAGTCTCGACCACTACAAGCAACTTCATGATCGGCGTAACGGCCGCTGCGAGCGCGGGTATTTACCTCGGCCGTGGATATGTTCTGCCTTCGCTGGCGATGCCGGTGATGTTGGGCGTTCTTGTCGGCTCTCTGGTCGGCGCACGCGTGCTGGCGCGCACGGAGGTCAAAACCATCCGGCTTGGCTTCGCCGCCGTGATTGTCGCGCTCGGTGCGGAGATGATCTTCAACGGCGTCACGGGGAGGCTGTGAGTGTCCGGCAAAAAAGAGCACGGCCTTGAGATGGCAATGGGGCGCATGCTGCAGATCGGCGTCACGCTAGCTGCGCTGGTGGTGCTCATCGGCGGTGTTCTTTACCTGGCGCAAAACGGCGGCACTCAGCGCGACTACCGGCACTTCCACGACGCCACGCCGGCAACGACGACCGTGAGCGGCATCGTTGCCAGCGCAGCACGTTTCGATCCCCGCGGAATCATGGCTTTCGGGATCCTGCTGCTGATTGCAACGCCGGTTTGCCGCGTGATTTTCGGCGTTGTCGGTTTTGCCGTTCTCCGCGACAGGCTCTACACACTCATCAGCCTGATTGTGCTGTCTGTGCTGTTGTTCAGCTTCTTTTCGCAGCGGTGAACAGGATTATTTCTCAGACGAACTCGCTCCCGTTGATTTGGCGAGGGTATATGTGACGTTGATTGTCGTCCTCACGTCCACCGGCTTTCCGTTTAAGAGATAAGGCTTGTAAGTCCACTGACGAACCGCGTCGAGGGCTGACTGCTGCAGCTCTTTGGGGCCGGAGACGACCTTGACTTGCTCCATCTCACCGGTCTTTCCAATTACGGCATCCAGTTCAACTTTGCCCTGAATTCTGGCCTTCTTGGCATCCGGCGGGTATACGGGATTGACCTTATGGATGATTTGCTTCTGCATGACGTCAGGACTAATTGAGATGGGTCCCTTGCCTTGCGAGGCGCTTTGCCCGCCAGCGGCGGCAACGGCGTCGACGTGCACACTGAAAGCAAGAGTTGTGGCGCAGATGCCGGCGCCAAGAATTGCACACGCTGCCGTTGTGGTGAATCGCCGCAGGACAGAGGTCTGGAGTGGCTTCTCGGTGAGTCGCATAACTCTCCTTTCAAAGGTGGTGGAATCGAAGATTCCGATAGCGTGAGGTGATCTGGCAGGCATCCCGTCAACGAGTAGAGAGGCGAGCCGCAGGAGCGAGCGGGCGTACTGGTGCTCATTGGCGAGGCCTGCAGCTAGCCGGTCGCAGACCATCTCGCGAGATTCCTTCAGGCGGTTTTGCGTGAGGAAAATAACGGGATGAAAGCGCACCGGCAGCGAAAGCATCTCGTAGAGCAGGTTTTTCAGGAAGTCGTGCCGGCTCAAATGCGCGAATTCGTGTGCAATTGCGGTGCGGAATTCGGCATCAGGCAGCGCCGCATACATATCCGTCGGCAGAAGGACGAGCTTGCGCCTGATGCCAATCGTGATCGGACCAGAGATCTTGGCGGATGTCCCGAGCGTTGCCGATTTGACACTGAACCTGTTTGCACAATGGTTCCAGTGACGAGCGGCATCCGCAGAGAGAATAACGGCGGCTGCCTGAGTGCCGAGCAGATGCGTTGTATATAGGCGCCAAAGGAAGCGAATCACAAACCATGCGGTAACGACGCCGTAGATAACCGTCAGCAATGCAAGAAGCCATGCCGGGACATGCGGATTGGCGAATGTGGTGCCAGGGCCCATGGCAATTGACACGTAAGGCTGGCCGGTATTGAGCGGAGCGCTGAAGAGATTGAAGAGACTGCTGACGGCTTCCCGGGGAATGGTTGAGATCGCTGGCAATAAAGTCTGCAGCAGGAGCACACCTACCCACAGGCGGTGTTCGGCGGCAGCACCTAGAGAGCGAAGCGCGCGAGCGGCAAGCCAGCCCGTGCAGAAAATCAACGGCACTTGCCAAAGCGCGTTAGCGAGAAAGGAAAGAATGATCGGTTCCAGAGTGGTCATGAGTCCTTCGCCTCCTCATCAAAACGCCGGGTGAGCTCGGCGAGACGTTTCGCGTCGATTTCGCCGTTCTTAAGCAGGCTCATTACCAACTCTTCGCTTGAGCCGCCGAACATTCGGTCAATGACGTCGCGCACGCTTTGACCGAGAGCCTTGGCTTCACTGACGCGGGCGGAGTAGAAGTAAGCACGGCCATTAAGCTCGCGGCGAAGCTTTCCCTTGCGCTCGAGAATGTTGAGCATGGTTTGGACGGTGGTGTAAGCGAGCGGGCGGGCCAACTCGGTCTGCACCGCACTCACGGTGCACTTTCCGAGGCGCCAGATAACCTGCATCAACTCGAGTTCCAGTTTGGTAAGGCCGGTTTTCGCAGGTCGCTTCAAGGCGTCTTCTCCTAATGTCTTAGGAGCTTAGGCGCGATGAGCGGATTTGTCAACTAAGAACTTAGGAGTTACGGCGCTTTGGGGCCCTCGGCGGACCAGAACTGCCTCAATTGCTTGCTGTTTTAGTGCTCGTCCTTGCCGGGGCGCAACATCAGTTCTTTGATTGCCTCGCGCGGGTCTTTGCCCTTGGTCAGGATCATTTCCATCTGCTCGGTGATGGGCATCTCGATGTTGTGCTTGCGTGCCAGCCCGAGGGCGGCATGCGTTGTGAGCACGCCTTCTGCCACTTTGCCGCCGAGCGATTCCAGAATCTCAGGCAGCTTTCTGCCCTCGCCCAGCGCCTGGCCTACAGTGCGGTTCCTGCTCAGAGAACCGGTGCAGGTCAACACCAGGTCGCCGATTCCCGAGAGTCCCCCAAGTGTTTCACGGCGGCCGCCGCAGGCGACTGCCAGCCGCGTAATTTCCGCTATGCCGCGCGTGATGAGTGCTGCGGAGGAGTTGTATCCCAAGCCGATTCCAGCAGCAACGCCGGCTGCGATTGCGATCACATTCTTGACTGCGCCCCCAAGTTCGACACCCACGACATCAGTGGTTGTGTAGAGGCGAAGCGACTCGGAAGAGAACTCATGTTGCACGCGCGCGGCAATGGCAGGATCGTGAAAGGCTGTCGTAATCGCGGTGGGCTGCCCCTGCGCAACCTCAAGCGCGAAGCTCGGGCCTGAGAGCGCGCCGATGAGCAGATTGCGTGCAGGTACAGTTGCGTTGCTTTCGGCCACGCTGGCACTAATCACTTCAGTCATGCGCATAAGCGTGCGGCTTTCAATGCCCTTGGTTGCGCTTACGATGATCTGCCCGTCGTGCAGGTAAGGCCGGAGGCGGGAGATGGTGGCGCGAAGGAATTCCGATGGCACAACCGACACGATGATTTCGGCGTTCGCCACCGCATTTTCCCGGCCCGTTATCATAATTTCCGACGGAATGGGAAAGCCCGGAAAGAAGAGCGTATTTTCCCGCGTGTTGAGGATGTCCTGGGCGGCCTCAGCGCTATGGGCCCATAATGTGACCTGATGTCCACCGCGTCGGCAGAGCGAAAGTGCGATGGCGGTTCCCCAGGCTCCGGAACCCAGTACAGTAATTCGACTCATCGTTTAAGGGCTCCAAAGCGGGATTCCGTACCTGCCACGAGGCGGCGGATGTTCTGGTGGTGTTTGATGATGATCAGCAGCGCTACGGCAAACTGTACCGCGATGTAAACGGCCGGTTTGAGCCCGGCAACCATGAAGCAGGCGAACACCGGGAAACAGGCAGCACCAAGAATGGACGCGAGCGATACAAAGCGGCTGAAAAACAGCACCAACGCGAAAACTGTAATGGCCGCGAGCGCCGCCCACGGTGCCGCGACCAGAAAAACGCCGAATCCTGTGGCCACGCCTTTACCGCCGCGCAATTTGAGCCATATGGGAAACATATGCCCCAGTACGGCGAACAATGCCGCCAGCGCCTGTACTGAACGCAGCGGGGCATCGGGGATGAGCATCGACCCAATCAGGCCACCGATCCACACTGCAGCGCTGCCTTTCAGCATATCCAGCAGAAATGTAGCGGCGCCCAGCCCTTTGCCGACCGTGCGGAGCACGTTGGTAGCTCCAATGTTGCCGCTGCCCACAGTACGTATGTCCTCATGACGAAAAAGGCGCACCAGCAGGTATCCCGTTGGGATAGAACCCAGCAGATAAGTTACAGCCGCGATCAGCAAGCATGTACCGAGCATGACGATTGAGAGTTTAGCAGGTGAGGGGGGCCGAGCGGGGGCAGGTCCTTTAATGCTGTGGGTTTGCAAGCCGATGCGTGAGCCGTAATCTTAGCGCTGCCTTGACACTCTGCGCCGCTGCGCGGCTATACCTAACGCTGAATAATTGCCAGCCGGGCAGAACGGACTTCCGCAGCCAATACCCGCAGAACTTTACTCATGAGCGGCAGTTCTGTCTGTACCAGGGTCTGAAATTCATCCTTATCAATGAACCCCAGACTGGCTCCCTTACGGGCTATCGCGGTGAGCGAATATGGCCGATGGGCAATGAGGGCCGGCAACCCAAGCACGGAACCGGCGGTGGCCACGCAAGAAAACTCGAGCTCGTCGGCACCTGTATCCATTGAGACCAACGCTTCCCCCTCGCTGAGGATATACAGGCCCACCGGTGGGTCGCCCTGACGGAACAGGACCCGGTCTTCATTGCACGGGACGGAGGCTGCACGCTTTACGAGCGCCTGAATGAGGTCAGAGTCGGCAAGGAATGCGGATGGATCGAGCGGCACTTCACTACCTACCTTGAAGGGATGATCGAGCGGCGGTTCCGTTACGGAACTGCTCGATTCATAGTTGCATTTACACAGTCCGAAATTTGTGATGCAAATCACAAGCTGTTGGTTAATACTCACGGACAAGCTGGCAAAAGGGTTCAGTGAACGGGACAGCCGAAAGTATTGGCTGATGTTCCGAGTGAATCTTCCTCACGATTTTCCGGCCTGCTGCCGTGCTAAAGCCGCTTCAAACGCGCGTTCGCGATTGCCGATCCAAGCCTTGTAGCCGGCTGGATCGATGAAGGCGTTCTTATCCCCATTTTTCCAACGCGGATACTTTTCAGCCAGTCCGAAGTATCCTCCATGGGCGCCCAGGAAAATGTCGCAAGGTAGGCTCTTAAGCACTTGAAAGCCTCGCTTGTAATCGTCTGCAATTTGTGGGTATTGCTTGTTGCCAACCAGCTTGTAGCCTTCGTTCACATTGGGACTCCCAACGATCACGACATGCAGGGTGCGCCCTCCTTGCACCTCGTCCGTGGTCCAGGTAGTGGTGCCCTTAGTGTGTCCCGGAGTCAGGTGAGCAGTGAGCGTAGCGCCGCCCAGGCTCACGGTGTCACCGTCGTGCAAGACACGATCGAGGTGCGTAGGTGGAAAATGGAAATCATTCCGCGTGCTGTATTCGAAATCGGTCTTGCCGCCGGATTCAACTACCGAGACGTCGGCGTCCATCACGTAGTACTTTGCTCCAGTCTGTTTAAGAATGGCCGCGCTGCCTGCGCAATGATCGAAATGCCCGTGGCTGATGAGCAGGATCTTTACATCACCGAACTTGAAGCCCAGTTTCTCAATGCTCTCGCGGATCTGCGGGACTGATGATTCAAGATTGCTGTTGATGAGAATGAGGCCTTTGGGTGTGGCGATGAGATAAGCGGCAAGATCCTCGCTGCCGACGTAATAGAGATTACCGGCGATATGAAACGGCGGAAAGGGTCGAGTCCACGCAGGAGTCTGAAAGTTGGAGGCCTTTTGTGCTGTGGCTATCGGGATGGCGCATGCAAGCGCAGCAAGCAGCATCGTACCGAGCAAAGTTTTCAATTTCATTGGCTCTCCTGTCGGGCCTTGGCCTTTTGTAAGATTTCGATGGCGCGTTCGAGGTGGACTCCGCGCGAGCCCTTGATAAGCACAACGTCGCCCGGCGCAACATTCTGAGCGAGCCAACGACCAGCGGATTCTGCATCCGGCAGAAACAGGGAAGCGACTCCGCCGGAGCAAGCGGCAGCGGCGAGATGCCGCGCATTTCCATGTACGGCTACGACCATATCAATTCCCGCTTGTGCGGCGGTTAGACCGCATGCGGTGTGGAGCTCGGCCGCATGTTCTCCCTGCTCAAGCATTTCACCCGCGACGAGGATGCGTCTGCCTGAGGCGGGCCGCGCGGCGAGCGTACGGATCATGGAGCGCAAGGCTTCGGGGTTGGAGTTGTAACAGTCATTGAGAATTTCAGTTCCGGCAATTTCGAGAATTTGCCCGCGCTTATCGCCGGCGGTGAGCGTCTCGAGCTTTGCCACGGCCGCGTTCAGGTCCACGCCTGCTTCAAGAGCCACGGCCAATCCTGCGAGCGCGTTGGTAGCATTGTGCTCGCCAAGCATGCGCAGCGTGAATGTGCCTTCACGTTCGCCTGCGCGATAGTTTACGTGCAATCCATTGAGGTCTTCATTCGTGGAAGTAATTTGCGGGTCGGCGCAGGGGCCCTCGCCAAAATAGACAACACGCCCTGGAAAATCGCGCCCGAATTGAGAAACGTACGGATCGAGGCAGTTGAGGAAGACAACGCCGTTTGCAGGTAAAGCAGCCACGAGTTCGAATTTTGCACGGGCGATGCCGGCTTGGCCTTCGGAAAAGTTTTCGATGTGAGCAGTCCCTACGTTGGTAACAACGCCCCAGTCCGGCGCCGCAATGCGGCACAACGCAGCGATTTCTCCGGCGTGATTCATGCCCATTTCAATCACGGCAATTTCGTGCTCGGGCTCAAGGCGCAATAGCTGCAGCGGCAAGCCGAATCCGTTGTTGAGATTGCCTTGCGACTTCAGCACTTTGAATTTTGCTTCGAGGGCCGCAGCTACGGCTTCCTTGGTTGTGGTCTTACCGGCAGAGCCGGTAATGGCCACAACGCGCCGGCCCCACTGGCGACGCGTGTGCGCTGCCAGTGACTGTAATGCAACCAGTGGATCCTCAGTGATCAGCAGCGGGGATAACAACACATCATCAGGAAGTGCGGCAACGCGCGCACGTGAAACCACTGCGGCAACCGCGCCGCGGGCTAGCGCCGCCGAAGCGAAATCGTGTCCGTCGAGCCGTTCGCCGCGCACCGCAAAGAAAAGATCGCCTTCGCCTGCCGTGCGCGAATCAATGGAGTAGCCCGAAACTTTGACTGCACCGGCATTGGCAAACGACTCGGGGGCTTCCAGAACTGCGCCTGCTGCAATAGCCACTTCTGCCAGCGTGAGCTTCATTGCTACCTACCATATCCCATTCTGGCGCCGAGATCCCTCAGTGCAGCTCGCGCAACCTCAGTGTCGTCGAACGGAATTGTACGCCCGTTGAGGATCTGTTCTTTCTCATGGCCCTTGCCGGCAATCAGTACTACATCGCCAGCCTCTGCGGCTTCAATGGCTGTTTTGATTGCAGTGGCGCGATCGGGCTCGATGGCGTACGTTACGCCACTCAATTTCAGGCCGGGTTCAATCTCCGCCAGGATTGCCATCGGGTCTTCGCTGCGCGGATTGTCGCTCGTGGCAACGACGAAATCGCTGCCCGCGCCTGCCGCTGCGCCCATCTTCGGGCGCTTAGTGCGGTCGCGATCGCCGCCACATCCGAAGATAGTAATGACGCGCTTGCCGGACTGCGCCGTTATCTGGCGCGCGAGTGCGGTCAGGTTTCGCAGCGCATCGTCAGTGTGCGCATAATCGACAATGACGGTGAAGGGCTGGCCTGCATCCACTGACTGAAAGCGCCCTGGAACAGGGCTGAGCATTGGAACCGCCGCAACAAGATCGCTGAACGAAACGCCGCGGGCGTGTGCTGCTGTGAACGCCGCAAGCAGATTCAGAATGTTGACTTCGCCGGCCAAGTGCGATTCAATCTTGGCGTTTCCTGCCGGAGTTTCAAGCTGAAGAACCGCGCCGCCGGGCGTGAAGGAGTAACCTGCGGCGCGCCATTCGCCCTCGGCGATTCCATACATACGAACTTCGGCGCCCGCTCTGCGTGCGGCAGCAGCCAACTGCCTGGCGCGTTCGTCGTGTGCGTTGATAACGGCCACTCGCGGCGCCGGATAAACTTTGCCGTCGAACAACAGCCGCTTCGCGGAGAAATATTTCTCCATGGTCTGGTGATAGTCGAGATGATCGCGGGTGAGGTTAGTGAATACGGCCACATCGAACGGAATGCCCGCCATGCGTCCCTGGTCGAGTGCATGGCTTGAAACCTCGGTGATGAGTTCCGTGGCTCCTCGTTCTGCGCCTTCGGCCATCAAGGCAAGCAGGTCGCGCGACTCGGGCGTGGTGTGAACGGAAGGACGAACCTCGCCGGCAACGTGATACTCGATTGTGCCGATGAGGACCGTTTTCCGCGCTGCGGTGTTCAGCAGAGACTCGGCAAGGAACGCAGTAGTTGTTTTGCCGTTTGTGCCGGTGATCCCTATGGCGGCCAACTTGCTTTCAGGATGACCAAAGAAGGCCGCAGAAGCCTGCGCCAACGCACGGCGGCCGTGTTCAACTTCAAGCGCGGGCAGTCCGGCCTGGTAAACGGTCAGGTGGTCGAACATGTGCGGCGAATCCGTGATGATGCCGAGCGCACCTGCCGCGATAGCCTTTTCCACAAATTTGTTACCGTCGGTTGAGCCGCCTTTCATTGCGACAAAGACGGCGCCGGGCCGCACGCGGCGCGAGTCGTACTCGATCCCGGTGACGGGCGCGTCGGAGCCGCCGGTTGAACCCTCAGCGGTGATTTCTGCGATTAGATCGTCCCACTTCATTCTGGGGTTAATTGTAGTTGGAGTGCAGTGATTATGAGGAGAGGCGACTGATACTGACTAGCGTCCGCAACGAACGACGATTTTTGTATTCGGCGGGACCATTGCGCCGGGATCGGGCGCCTGCTGGCGGCATGTTCCGTTGCCCATGATCTCAACTTGAAGTCCCGACGCAGCGGCGTTTTCGATCACTTTACGAATGGGCAACCCTAGGAGCGACGGTACGCGCACCCGGTTCGGATCACCAATAGTCACGGTCTGCTGTGCTTGTTGCATGGAAGTAGATTGGGGCTGTGAGGGTGTCTTTAGTGCGGTCTGCGGTGGTGCAGGTACGGTGTTCTTTGTCAGTGTTGCAGGCGCTGTGGCCTCAGGAGCGGGCTGCGGTGCGCGGCGCAGGGGATCGTCGCTAGGCAGATCGTTGGCGGCCTGGTACAGAGCCTGAATATCGCTGTCATCCGCACTGGAATCGTCTTCGGGGACGGGCTTCACAGGCTTCGCATTCGTTGCAGCTTTCAAGTCAATGTCGTGTGGCACACCAAGGTATTCCAGGACCTCCTGCGCCACTTCAGCGAAGACCGGCGCGGAAACACTCGTGCCGTAATAATCGCCCTTGGGCGTGTCGATGACCACCGCGACCGAGATTACTGGATTATTCACTGGCGCGAAGCCTGCGAAGGATGCGATGTGCATGGTCTTCGAGTACCTATGCGTCGCGGGATCGATTTTTTGTGCGGTGCCCGTCTTGCCTCCGGAGGAGTACCCGTTGAGCTGTGCCGGTTTGCCAGTGCCGAACAGCACGACCCCTTCCATCATCTTGCGCATCTCCGCGGCAGCCATGGTGGAAATGACTCGATGCGAACCCTCGGGAAGGGGATTGGGAAGGTCCGCGCCGGCTTTGAAGGGCTGGGCAGCCAGAGGTTTCTGCGTAGACGAATCTACCTGGCCTGGAAACAGGATGTGTGGCGGCAAATACATGCCGCCGTTGGCGATTGTAGAAACCATGGTGACAAGCTGTACTGGTGTGACCGCCACTTCCTGGCCAATGGCGATGGAACCGATTGAAGAGCTGCCCCAGCGCTTGACTGGTTGCAGCAGTCCGCGTGTTTCACCGGGCAACTCGATGCCCGAACGCGAACCGAAACCAAACGCGCGAATGGAATTGTAGAAGCGATCGGGACCGATTTTGAGGGCAAGCTTTACCGCGGCCACATCGCTTGACCGCGCAAGTGCAGTAGCAACGGACACTACACCCAATCCGCGATCGCTCTTGTCGTCGTGAATGACGCGGCCAGCGAGTGTGATCTGTCCGCCCTGGCAATCGATCATGTCATCGGGTTTCGCCACTTTCTGATCGAGCGCAGTGGCGTAGGTGACGAGCTTGAAAGTCGAGCCGGGCTCATATACATCACTCACAGCGTGATCGCGCAAGCGGGCGGGCGTGGTGTGACGAAAATCATTGGGGTCGAACGTAGGGCGAATGGCGAGCGCCAAGATCTGTCCCGTATGCGCGTCCTGCACCACGACCGTGCCGTTGAGCGCTTGCGTGCGCTCCATGGTGTGTTCCAAGGCCTTCTCTGCCATGTATTGAATGTTCTCGTCGATGGTGAGCACCATGTTGCGTCCGGGCTCGGGCTCGTGCTCGCTTGAGCCAAGCACCTGCCGACGTGCGTCCATGGCGGTCAACATTTCTCCGGGTGTGCCGTGGAGCTGCTCATCGAATTTCTGTTCCAGACCGCCCAGGCCGTTGTCGTCCACTCCGACATACCCAAGCACTTGCGCGGCGATGTGGTTATCAGGATAGAAGCGCTGAAATTCCTTCTGGAAGAAAATACCCTTCATGTTGAGGTTACGAACGCGAGTTGCAACTTCAGGGCGAACGCGCCGCGCTATCCATGCGAAGTTGCGTCCGGCAGCCAGGTGCGCTGCAATCTCGCTCTCAGTAGTGTGCGAGTCAGTGGGATCGGTGTGGACGATGGCGGCGAGCGTATGTGCCGCGGCATTCTTGTTCGCGATCTGCGCGGGGTCAGCGTAAATTGAGTCCACCTGCACTGTCATGGCCAGTTCACGCAAGTTGCGATCGTAGAGCACACCGCGGCGGGGAGCTACCTCAAACGTGCGCTGCTGCTGCCTGGATGCGCGCTCAGCATAGGCCTTGTGCTGTATGACTTGGAGCCAGAAGAGGCGCGCTGCAATGGCGCACGCCCATACGCCGAAAAACAGGCAGATGGCCCAGAAGCGAATTCGTTTCAGGGGAATAACATGCGATGGATTGTTGCGTGAACGAACAGCTCGAACGGATGCCTGCATGGCGATTCCCAACTCCGGAAGAAGTGCTTTCAGCGATCGGTTCGTGGCTTCGCCAACCTTGCGCACCCGCTCTCAGGATTCGAATCCAAGAGCTTGAATGGCGCTTAATGACGATCTTAAATGCAAGGAACCGATTGCCGAAATCTGAACTTCTTTAACGCGCGGGCTGTGCCAGAGGAGCCATGCGGGCTTCAACCGGAGCTGATGGGTCCCCGTGCACGTTGGGATGAATCACCTGTCCGGGCTGCGGCGCCATGAGTCCAAGCTCGCGGGCCATCGTATCGATCCGGCCGGGCTGAGTAAGTTCTGCCTGGGCAAGGCGCAGTTGCCGATTCTCTTCGCGCAGTTGGCTGAGCGTCTGCTTCTGCTGCTCCAGGTGATAGCTGCCCTCAATTGCATAGAAGTGCTGCAACCCGTAAAACATCACGAGCGTGAACAGAAAAAAGGCGGCGGCGGAGAACAGGCGCATCTCGCGCGCGCGCACTGGGTCAGGCGACTTCTGCAGCCGGGAATTGTCGACGTGATGGACGAAGAAGAACTCCGGCGTGCGAACGCGGCGACGGCGAGCGGCCTGCTGTGCCAGCAGTTCGGTATTGCGCTCGGCAACACGCGCCTGCCAGTTAAGACCGGCCTCAAAATAAGTTGTTGTGCATGCCGCCATCGTTCTCCTCCAATTAACCTTCAACTGTCAGCTATCAGCCTTCAGTTCCTTCTTGCTCAATCAAAATCAAACTGCTCGCCGCCGAATCTCGGATCTGTCGGTTTGGCTGAAAGCCGAGAGCTGACAGCTAACCTCTGATTTTCGTTCTCTCCGCTGCTCTCAGTTTGGCGCTGCGTGAACGCGGGTTGCGATCTGTTTCTTCTTCGCTTGCCGTTAGTGGCTTGCGCGTCAGAATTTCCCAAATTCCTTTGTGTGCGCCCTCGCGCAGACTGTCTTTCGCGATACGGTCTTCTAAAGAATGAAAGCTGATGACTACGAGTCTTGCGGAGGGCTTAAGCAATCTTGGAGCGGCCTCGAGCAAGTCTCTTATTTCTTCCAGCTCGCGATTGACATAAATACGGAGAGCTTGAAAGGTCCTGGTTGCCGGGTTCATGTGCTGATGTTTCATTGCCGGGACGGCTGAGGCTACAATGCGGGCCAACTGCCCCGTTGTTGTAACCGGCCGCCCCCGAACAATGGCTCTGGCGACTGTCCGCGACCTCCTTTCCTCACCGTTCTCGTAAATGAGATTTGCGAGCTCGCGCTCATCCATCTCATTCACCACTTGTTCGGCGGTTGGCCCTGAACGCGTATCCATACGCATGTCCAGCGGGCCGTCCGCCTGAAAACTGAAACCCCTGTGCGCCTCATCCAACTGCAGGCTGCTTACGCCAAAGTCGGCCAGCAGACCGTCGATCGAGGATGGTTGAATGTGCCGCCCGATCGAACTGAATGCTTCGCCGATCAAAGTTAATCTCGGCGCCTTGCTGCCCAACTCTTCCCGAACACTTTCGAGCCTTGCCTTGGCCAGCTCCATCATTTCGGAGTCCCTGTCGAATCCGACCAGGTGGCCTTCCGGGCTCAGGCGCCGCATTACCGCTTCGGCGTGACCCGCAAACCCGAGCGTGCAATCAACGTAAGTTCCGTTGGGTCGCACACGGAGAAGATCAATCGCTTCATGTAAAAGAACCGGCACATGGCGTACATTTGGCTTCGTCATGTGCTCCCCCTGAGGGGTTTCGCTTAACTGCGGCGGCTGAGGATGGCGGCTACTGTCTTGCGATCTTCAGTCGTCAATTCGTTTGCTGCGAGATTCTGCTCGAAGATCTCGCGGTTATGTACTTCCAAAAGGGCCATCTTGCCGAACACCGTAACATCCCCGTCGAGCTGCGCTTTGCCACGCAAAATCTGCGGCATGAGCACTCGGCCCTGGTTATCCATCTCCACCTGCTGCCCGTAATAGCTGGTCAGGTTCAGGTATTTCTGCACCGCGTCGTCCATGGTGCTGTACTCCGCCAACGCCTGTTCACGTTTTTCCCACTCCGGCAGCGGCCAAACCTCGGCGCTCTTGCCGTCGACGCTGGTGATGTAGAACTGGGTCACGTTCTGAGCATCCAGGATCTGCTTGAAAGCAGCCGGAAGCTTCAGCCGTCCCTTCTCATCGACCTTCGCCGGGTGGTTACCGCGAAACATGTCATGGCCTCAAAAAATCCTCCGCAGGGCATCTTTCAACTGCCGCACGGTCTGGTCTGCCCCGTTTTCCCGGTTGGTCAGGCTGGTTCGCCAGCCGATTGGGTCCGGAAATCCGGCTACGGGGAGAAAAAGCGAGTAAACTTGCCTTGGAAATTCGCTTGGTGGCTCCCCAGAACTCCACTTCGCTCCAAATTTGACCACTACAAGGTGAATAGTACCCCTGATCTAATGTGCATGCCAGTGGAAAAACCGGTAAAACCGGTATATAGAACGAGCTGATGTGGAAATTTCAGCTAATAGATCGCTTATTTCCATCGGCCACTACAGGTTGTGTTTATCGCTTTGGTTCTGGGGCTGGACAGGGGATCCCGAGCGTGTTAGGTGAAGAAAAAGCGAAAGTGCGGTGCGAACTGGGAACGCCTGCGCGTTGACTTTGAACTCTAAACGGAATTTGGAACCGTTTGTGTCTATATGTCTATATTGTCTATATGTCTATATAGATCGCGGAGCAGCTAGCTGGCGGCTTCCTGGTTCACTGCCGCCCTTTCGCGCGCACGCATGAGCAGTAACTGCAGCAAATACACGAAAACCAGTAGATTCACCGCGAGCAAACTGAAGCGGAACCATGTCTGGCGCCGAAAGATCTCGACGATCTCAAAGGGCAGGAACGAGGCTGTGATGATGAGGGTAAGGTATTCGGCCCAGACTTTCTCAAAAAAAAGACCGATTCCTTCGACATAGCTGAGGGTCGCGTAGGCAAAGGCGAGGATGCCAATGCGGCGCAAAATCGGGTCGTTCAGCAGTGTCGCCCTGTCAAGGATGATATTCACGAGGCGCGACTCAGGATTGAAACGGAAATGGTCTGCCAGTGCTGCCACCTCATCTCCGACATCTTTGTGGAGCAGATGCCGCGCACCAAGGCCGATCAGCACAAAGAGTATTGCCTGCAAGGTTTTATAGGACGCAATAAGCACGAGCCACTTGTTGTGCTTGGTTTGCGGCTCCGTTGCGGCTGTTGATAAACGGGTCATGATTCCTTGCGGCGTGGGTATTGGCGAATGAGTACCTGCTTCTACGGTAAATGATGGCGGATATTTGTGCGAATTCGCTAGGGGCCCACAAGTGCCGCTTGTCATCTTTGACGGCGGGATGCATGGCGTAGCAGCCGGCGACTTCATTGAGTTGTCTTTGAAAAAGGGTGCGGCGTCCCAGGCTCTCAACTCGTCGAATCCGGCCATCAGGAAAATATGGCGAATTTCTTGCCGGCTCCAGCAAACCTCTTCAACACGCTCACGCCGCCTCCGCCATTGGTCGCCGTCGCGAACAAACCAGCCAACATCGCTCCATACCCGGTCGAATCCACGCGAAAGCTGCGCATTCAGATTCCGTTAGCTTCCGGTGACGACAATACGAATGTTGTTAATGAGTGCTTTGGTCTCTTGGCGACAACTGAAAGTCGAAGCGGCATGCTTGATTAGCTGACTGTGCGTTTCTGTTCGTGTTAGCTAGCTCGGTTCCGCGTTTCGGAAGCAGTGTTGAGTTGCAGATCGATTTCAAGGCAGCCAAGGGTAAATACAAATGGAAATGGCCCGGGGTCGCTCGTTCGATACGCCCCGTCGAAAAAGACAAGCGCTCGCACGCCAGCCAGTTCGTCGAACTCGAGCGACGGTTTCCATGGGCCGGAGTGCCAGCCGTGATCCTCTGCCGTCATTATTTGGAGAGGCTTGCCCCAATCGGAAAGCTTGCCTGAGGGTGCAGTGGCGCTGCACCACCACAGGCCCGTTTCGGGTGGAGGCGCCTCAGTTCCCATCCAGACCCGTGCAAAGACCGCGTCGAATGTCTCACCTCTGCTACGAACGCAGAAGTCGAACACCTTCATCTCATCTGGAGCAAACACGTCATGTCTGCTCCAGTTAGTGCGTCCATCCTCGCTTTCGGAATAGCCGTGAACAAGATAGTTCTCATAGTTCGAGCCGGCAACGTACCACATCTTCCACTTGCCATCATGAAAGATGAGGTTGGGCTCATAAACGCTTCCGCGCTCCCATTTCTCGTTTGCAACGAAGACGGGTTCTGCCTGGTCCAACCAACCTTCGCCGTCCCATTCCAAGAACCCAATCATGTATGGTCCCCAGATGTTCTCCGCGGCGCCGGCATAATAGATCCGTTCCACGCACGCATTCTTCGTGGGATCCCACCCTCTAACGTACGAGGGGCAATGCCGGCCCCCCGCGTCCCAGCAAGAGCTGTGGCTTCGTCCCGCGACTGGATCAGGCTCTCCGGCGATATTCCGAATGAGTTGCCACCCGCTGGCGGACAAACGTTCCCCTGGGGGAAGACAGGCACAATAGATTTCTGTAGCTCCATGCCCGGGTGCCTGGCCGGCAAGATACATCCACCATTGAGAGTCTCTTTTGACGATGCTGGCATCGGACAATTCGGTGCCGTCCGAGCCTGTTAAGGGGTCGCGCGGATCGAAGACCTTTGACTCTCTTCCAGACAACAAAGCACGGCTAAGATGCACCCCAGAAGTACCTGGTATTTGCGACAATTTCATGCCTCACGATCCGCTATGGCGAATGCGCCAATCACAGCTTCGCCGGTGGCAAAACCCTGAGAATCGATGCCTTTAATGGCCCTTTGACCGGTGCTGCTATTTGAGGTTGCAGTCGAAGAGGACATCGCTACTCCATTTGTACCGGCACTTGAATCTCTGTCACGTTGGAGCTGTCGTCGCGGTTGGGCGGTTGATTGACGTGGTGAAACAACTCCCGGGTCGGGCTGAAAGGGTGATAGCGGCTCGCTTCTACCCAGCGCAGCAGGTCCGTATACGCTTCGCCGATGCGGTTGAACGCGCCGTGATGAACCACGCTGGCGACCGTCTCGGCGGGTAGCTGGTAACAACGGAGCGGAGCCATGACCTCAATCGGCTGTTTGAGGAAGATGCCCGCCTCCACATCCACATCCTGTTCCTTGTACTCACGGTCGTGCAGCAATCCGACTCCTATTCCCTGTCTGCCAAGCGGGCCGAGCAGACCGTGAAATTTGCCAATCAACTTTCCGACGACCTTATATGCGGGAATATTCTCGCGTAGAGAGACGATCCATTGCGGCGCGACCTCTTTCATGATGACGTCGTTGGTCATCCGACCCTCCTTGTCGATCAAATGAATCAGAGCATTCAAGCGGTTGAGCCGTTCCGTCTCCTCTTTGATTTGTTTCTCCTGCTCAACCCGCCGCAGGAGCAACATCCCTCGAAGCGCATCGACCGAAACGCCTTCCTCGAGCGCTTCTCCGATCCGATCGAGTGGAAATCCTAG
>Ga0310811_10003144_pt1 | contig 20751 bp, 24 predicted proteins | sample YCmetagenome_FD_207642 | JGI IMG/M metagenome (GOLD analysis project Ga0310811, IMG submission 207642) | Soil microbial communities from experimental microcosm in Duke University, North Carolina, United States - YC | ecosystem: Engineered > Artificial ecosystem > Soil microcosm > Unclassified ...
TACACCGGGTGGGACTATCTGCGCGCCGGGCTGCGTTATCTTATCGAGGAATAGCGTGCGTATCCTCTACTTCGCCTGGGTGCGCGAGCGCATCGGCAAGACGGACGAGGTGCTCGATCCGCCGGCCGGCATCAAAACAGTCGGCGATCTCGTGACGTGGCTTGCCGGCCGCGGCGAAGAATATGCCCACGCTTTTGAAAATCCGAAAATAATCCGGGCCGCGATCGACCGCGTCCATGTCCGGCCGGAGGCCGTCATCGCCGGCGCCAATGAGATCGCGTTTTTCCCGCCGATGACCGGAGGCTGAATGGCCGCGGGGACCGAAACCAGAATTACCATTCGCCTGCAGCGCGAGGATTTCGACGCGGCGGCGGAAGCAGCGAAGCTGACGCAGGGGCGAACCGATGTCGGCGCCCTCGTCACCTTCACCGGCATTTGCCGCGGCGCCGAGGACGGCGCGCCGATCGCCGCCCTGACGCTCGAACATTATCCAGATATGGCTGAAGCCGAGATCGCGCGGCATGTTGAGGAAGCGTGCCGCCGCTGGCCGCTGTTCGGCGTCACCGTTATTCACCGCTTCGGCCGGATTCCGCCGGGCGAAAATATCGTTCTCGTCGTCGCGACATCGTCGCATCGTCAGGCCGCGTTCGCCGCGGCCGAATTCCTGATGGACTATCTCAAGACGCGCGCGCCGTTCTGGAAGCAGGTCGAGAGCGCATCCGGCGCGCAATGGGTCGCGGCCCAGGATGCCGACGATGCCGCCGCGGCGCGGTGGCGCGCTCCCGGTGAGAACAAAGACGTTTAAGAGACGGTTGCCTGCCGCAAACCTTTATCCGTCATGCGCGGGCATAGCCGTTGAAGACGGCGACTGAACGCCTGATGACCCGCGCATCCATCATTCTTCTTCGCAAAAAGATGGATTGCCGGATGCTTGCGCCAAGACGCGCTCGGCGCTTTTGCCCGGCAATGACAGTTTGCTAGCGCATTTTCCAGTTGAGTTGACCCATAGCTCAAACCCACGACCGTCATTCCGGGATGCGCCACTTGGCGCAGGCCCGGAATCCATAGTCCCGGCGGTGGTTATGGATTCCGGGCTCACTCGCGAAGAGCTCGCGCCCCGGAATGACATCGTGGATCAAATCAAATCAGGTCAAAAATGCTCTAGCGCTCGCGCCCGGCCGCCTACGCCGCCGCGGCTTTGCCCTTCGGCTGCACTTCGGCCATGTAATCGTCGAGCAACTGCTTGGTGATGTTGCCCGGCGTGAAGCGCCAGTCGGCAATCTCGCCCACGGGCGTGACCTCGGCGGCCGAACCGGTGATGAAGCATTCGGTGAAGCGCACGAGTTCGTCCGGCATGATGCGGCGTTCGATCACTTCGATATTCCGCTTGCGCGCAAGCGCGATCACGGTCTGCCGCGTGATGCCGTCGAGGAAACAGTCGGCGAGCGGCGTATGGATCTTGCCATCGACGATGAAGAAGATGTTGGCGCCGGTGCATTCGGCGACACGGCCCTGCCAGTCGAGCATCAGCGCGTCGGCGTAGCCTTTGCGTTCGGCGCGGTGCTTGGAGATGGTGCAGATCATGTAGCAGCCGGCGGCCTTCGCGCCCGCCGGAGCGGTCTTCGGATCGGGCCGGCGATACTCTGCGAGATCGAGCCGGATGCCCTTGAGCCGTTGCACTGGATCGAAATAGCTCGGCCATTCCCACGATGCGATGGCGAGGTGGATTTTGTTGTTTTGCGCGCTGACGCCCATCATTTCGGATCCGCGCCACGCGATCGGACGCAGATAGGCGTCACGCTGGCCGTTCTTCTCGAGCACCAGCCGCTTGGCCGCGTCGATGTCGGCCGCCGCATAGGGAATGTCGAAGTCGAGCATCTGCGCTGAGCGGCGCAACCGTTCCGAATGCTCGGTGCATTTGAAGATTTCGCCGCCATAGGCGCGCTCGCCTTCGAACACGGCGCTGGCGTAATGCAATCCGTGCGACAGCACATGCAGGGTCGCGTCGGACCAGGGCACGAGCTTGCCATCGTACCAGATGACGCCGTCACGTTTGTCGAAGGGCTCTGTCATGACTATCCCTCCTGGGGATCATTCTGTTCTTGCGCCGGCGCCGGTCTCGCGTGAGGCTGCACCGTACTGTTTTCAGCCAATTTTGCGTCGTGGGGCAAGTCCGCTATTGTTCGCAGCAACCACCAGATAGGCGCTGGGTGCCGATCAGGCGAGACAAGCGACCGGGTCAAAATTTGGCCCCTTCGGCACGATCATTTCGCCGAAGGACAATTCTGGGTAACATTCTGAGCAAAATATGTCAACATGACTGACATAAATTCCACTGCCCTGAGATCGGCGACGGGTTCGCCCGGGAAGACGACGCCTCCGGCCGCGCCGGAACCGGTCTGGGATTTGATCGAATTGCTGTTTTTTGCCTATCGCGACTTCGTCGGCGATGCCGACGGCGTGCTCAATACGCTCGGATTCGGCCGCGCCCACCACCGCGTTCTCCATTTTGTGAACCGCAATCCGGGTATGAAGGTCGCCGAATTGCTGGATATTCTCAACATCACCAAGCAGTCGCTCGGGCGCGTGCTCAAGCAGTTGATCGATGAAGGCTACATTGCGCAGAAAGAAGGTGCGACCGATCGCCGGCAACGGTTGCTGTCCGTCACGGCACGCGGCGAGACGCTCGCGCGCAAGCTCGCGGATCTGCAGACTGAGCGGATCACTCGCGCTTTGACCAGTCTGGGACCGCACGGACACGAGACAGCGCGGCGCTTTCTGATCGCCATGCTCGATGCGCCGGGACGCGATGATGTCATGCGCCTCATCGACGGCGCTCCGCGGACGGCCCGCCGCAATCCCTGATTTCGCTCGAGGCCCGCCATGAGTCTGCCACCTCAACCGCCCGATGACGATGCGCCGCATCTCCTGATCGTCGATGACGATCGCCGCATCCGCGCCTTGCTCTCGCGCTATCTCGCAGGCGAAGGCTATCGCGTAACGACGGCGGAGACGGCCGCCGACGCGCGCGCAAAACTGCTGGGCCTGTCGTTCGATCTGTTGATTCTCGACATCATGATGCCGGGCGAGACCGGCCTCGAATTCGCGAAAGCGCTGCGCGAAACTTCTGGCGTGCCGATCCTGATGTTGACCGCGCGCGATGAAAAGGAAAGCCGCATCGAAGGTCTTGAATCCGGCGCCGACGATTACGTAACCAAACCGTTCGAGCCGCGCGAACTCTCGCTACGGATCGCGGCAATCCTCAAGCGTGCGCGGCCGGCCGCGCCGCCGCCTTCGGAATCCGTGCGTTTCGGGCCTTTCGTGTTTCATCTCCTGCGCGGCGAATTGCGCAACGGCGAAGAGGCGATTCGGCTGACCGACCGCGAGCGTGAGATGCTGCGCCTGCTCGCCGCGGAGCCGGGCGAAACCGTTCCGCGCATGGCGCTCGCCGGCAACGGAGGCGCGGTGAATGAGCGCGCCGTCGATGTGCAGGTCAATCGCCTGCGCCGCAAGATCGAGCGCGACCCCGCCAATCCGCTGTTCGTGCAGACCGTGCGCGGCATTGGCTACAGGCTCGTGGTGTCCTGATGGTCACGCTCGACTCCGGCATGACCTCGCTGCGATCGGCGAGCCGCTCGGTCGGGCGAACACTCTGGAATGCACTTGTTATCGTCTTGACCCCGGCGGCTTTCGTTTACGACCGCGCGGGCCGGTTCTTCAACAGCTTCATGCCGAAAGGGCTTTATGCCCGCGCGCTGCTCATCATCATCATGCCGATGGTGCTGTTGCAGTCGGTCGTTGCATTCGTCTTCATGGAGCGCCACTGGAATCTGGTGACCCGGCGGCTGTCGTCGGACGTCGTGCAGGACATCGCGGCGCTGATCGACGTGCAGAAGTTGTATCCGCAGGATGCCGGGGAACGCACGCTGCGCACGATCGCGCAGCAGCGATTCGGCCTTGTCGTCGATTTCCTGCCCGTCGGCGAAATGCCGGCGCCGGCGCCAAAACCGTTCTTCTCGCTGCTCGATCAGGCGCTGTCGGATGAAATCCGCCGACAGATCTCCCGTCCGTTCTGGATCGACACCGTCGGCCGGTCCTCGCTCGTCGAGATTCGCGTGCGCCTCGATGACAAGGTGATGCGCATCTTCGCCAGGCGCAGCGCGGCCTATGCGTCGAATTCGGAGATTTTCCTGTTGTGGATGGTCGGCACTTCACTGGTGCTGCTCGGCGTCGCCATTCTCTTCCTGCGCAACCAGATCCGGCCGATCCAGCGCCTCGCGGATGCGGCAGAAGCCTTCGGCAAGGGCCGCGAGGTGCTCAATTTCCGGCCGCGCGGCGCGCGCGAGGTCCGCCGTGCCGCGCACGCGTTTCTCGAAATGAAGCAGCGTGTCGAACGCACCATCGAACAGCGCACGACGATGCTCGCGGGCGTCTCGCACGACCTGCGCACGATCCTCACCCGCTTCAAGCTCGAACTGGCGATTTCCGGTGACAGTCCGGAAACCGAGGGGATGAAGCGCGACGTCGATGAAATGGGACGTATGCTGGAAGCCTATCTCGCCTTCGCGCGCGGCGATTCAGGAGAGCTTTCGGCACCCACAGATATTTCCGCGCTGCTGGAGGAGTTGCAGACGGATGCCGAGCGCAGCGGGCACAAGACCGAGGTGACATTCCACGGCGTGCCGATCGTCACCGTGCGGCCGGCCGCTTTCAAGCGGTGCCTTGCCAATCTGGTGACGAATGCCTGCCGCTTCGCGGATACGATTTCGCTGACCGGCCATCGCGACCACCGCTATCTCACCATCACCGTCGATGATGACGGGCCGGGCATTCCGCAGGACATGCGCGATGATGTGTTCAAGCCGTTCCTGCGGCTTGATCATGCGCGCAATCAGGATCTCGGCGGGACGGGGCTGGGATTGGCGATCGCCCGTGACATCGCACGCTCGCATGGCGGTGACATCGCGCTCGCCGACAGTCCGCTCGGCGGCCTGCGCGCCACCGTGCGCGTGCCGGTTTAAGCAGCGCGAAAAATTACGCCGCGTAACTTTCGTCATCCTCGTAATCGTCGCGGCGGCGTCGCCGACGACGGGGAAGACGCGGCGGCAGGCAGTGCGCTACGTCGTCGAGGAAGATCGCCCAGCGTTCGCCGCGCGCCAGCGCGCGATCGAGCGCGGCCATGGTGCGCGACACATCTTCGTCATCGTCATCCAGCCAGGTTTCGATCACGCGTCCAAAGATCACCGCGAGACCCTGCGCCCGGATCATGCCCATGGGACCCGCGGCCTTGATGCCGGCGGCGGTGAGCATCCATTGCTGCGAGCGAACGGCAAGACTGTTGACGGCAAACGCCAGCGGTGGATTGCGCCGCACCGAACGCAGCAGCGACCGTGTCGCCTCCTTGTAAGGTGTCATCGCCTCGATCCGGCGCATGAGAACCTCGAACAGGCGTTCGCGCGCCGGCTCTTCGGCCATGTCGCTGCCGTCCTCGGCGAGGACGGCCTTGTCGATTTCCTTGATGTGGGCGGCGAGGATTCCCATCGTCGAAGAGAATTCGCCGCGCATCGCCGCGAGCGACAGGCCGGATTCGCGCGCGATATCGGTCAGCCCGATGCGCTCGAACCGCGTCTCGGCAAGCAGCAGGCGAAATGCGTCGATGATTTTTTCGCGGTCCGTATCGCCAGTGGCGCGCGGCCCGTCGCCGGATGGGGCTTCGGCCTGAGCCCGCTTGGCGCGGGCGGAGGAGGCACGGGATTTTCGGGCGGAATCGCGGGCGGGTTCACGGGCCATGTCGTCGTCTCCTGCCATTATTCGTTGAATGACCTCATTCTTGAATCTAGGCAGCACGTGCGGTGTTTCCAAGGCAGGCTCAAGGCCGGCTCTTGGGCGAAATGGCACCGCCCTACAAAACGGCGCGATCAGGCACACCGCGATGCGGGGCGATCAGCCCGCCAGTTCGCGCGAGCGCTGTGTAGCGGCTGCGACTGCCTTCTGCATCAACGGGGCAAGGCCGTCCCTGGCCATCAGCACGTCGAGCGCGGCGGCGGTGGTCCCGCCGGGCGACGTCACGTTCTTGCGCAACGTGGCGGCATCGAGCGTGGAGCGGTGCAGCAGCTCACCCGATCCGGCGACGGTTTCCCGCGCCAGCGCGAGCGCGAGATCGGGCGCAAGCCCGGCCGCGACGCCGGCTTGCGCGAGACATTCGACGAGAAGGAAGACATAGGCCGGGCCGGAGCCGGAGACGGCCGTCACCGCGTCCATCAGCGCCTCGTCGGCGACCCATTCCACTTTGCCGTTGGCCGCGAGCAGCGCATGGGCGAGGGCGCGGTGCGTGTCGGTGACGGCGGCATTCGCCACCGCGACGGTCATGCCGCGACCGATCGCGGCCGGTGTGTTCGGCATCGCGCGCACCACCGCGCCACCGATCGCGCCGGCGACAGCGGCGATGGTCTGCCCGGCCATGATCGAGATCGTCAGGGTTTTGGCCGTGGCGAGGGGTTTGAGGCCGGCCATGATCGCGGGCGCGACCTGCGGCTTCACGGCCAGCACGATTGTATCCATCGTGTCCGCCTTCATCGCGCTTTCCTTGGCGGCCTCAGCGATCACGCGGACGCCGCGTTTGGTCAGTGCCGCCACCTCGGGTGCCGGGGAGGGCTCAATGACAGTGACCGATGCAGGATCGAGGCCGAGCGCCAGCCAGCCTTCGAGCATTGCGCTGCCCATCTTGCCGGCGCCGACCAGCGCGAGGCGGCCCTTGAATGCGCCGAGCGCGGCGGTCGAATGTGATGAAGCGGTCATGGCGGGCGGTCTCTCTCACGCGGACATATGTTTGTTGTGCGGACGCGCACGACAAACCCGACAATGAGAGATCGGCGCGGGAAAGAAAACCCCGACGGCGCGTATTCCGCAAAAGTGGATACCGGTTTTGCGATCAGAATACGCGCAAACAAATATCTAGAGCATTCACCGGATGTTCGGCCGAATTCCCTTCTCGATCAAAAGAATGCTCTACGCTTCGCCCGCGGTTTCGAACATCGCGGCTTCGAGGGCTTCCTTGGCCGGCTTGCCGGCCCAGACGACGAACTGGAACGCGGGGAAGTAGCGCTCGCAGGCGCCGATCGCGGTGTTGAACAGGGCTTCGCACTGATCCTTCGAGGCGGACGTGCCGCCGGCGAGCACCAGCGCATGGCGGAACATCACCAGCCCGTCCTTCGGCCACAGGTCGAAATGGCCGACCCATAATTGCTCGTTGATCTGCGAGATCAGCTTCTGCACTTCGGCGCAGCGCCGGTCCGGAACTTTGAATTCGAACGCGCAGGCAAGATGCAGTGCCTCGATGTCCGTCATCCAGGTGAAGGAGAATTGGTAATCCGTCCAGCGTCCGCCGCGAACCAGCGTGATCTCGTCGTCGCCCGCGCGTTCGAAGGACACGTCCTTCACCAAAGCCATGCCTTCGACGACGTCGAGGGGATTGGTGCGATGCGCGTGTGGAAAGTCGATGAGTGACATGCCGTCTCCAACGGGTAGTGTTTTTATTTAGCGCGCACGACATCGCGCGTGCGATGGCCGCATCGACACTGCAAGTAACGATGTACGCTGATGTGAACTGGTGCTAGCCGCCCGCGACGCGAATCAGCAACCTCTTGACTATAAGCACAAGGAGTCGGCGACGCCAAAGCCCGATTCAAAAAGACTGTGAGTAAGGATTCACGGAGTCGTCAGAAGTGCAGAAAAGGCCCGTCGTTACTGCACTTCTACGACTTCAATGACCTGTGTGTATCTCGGATTTCACGTGCCAAAGCAGCGCCATAATCGTTAACGCTACGGCGTGCGCGCACGGATGCAATCCGCCCGTCGATGATGCGGATTCGAAGCGCAAAAAGCAGCAATGCGTGAAAAAAAGCGAGCGTTTAGTCGAACAGGCTCGACACGGATTCTTCGTGCGACGTCCGGCCGATGGCTTCGCCGATGAGTTCGGCGATCGAGATGACGCGAATGTTCGGCGTCGCGCGCAGTTCTTTCGTCGGCAGGATCGAATCCGTCACGACCAGTTCCTTGAGCCGCGATTTGCCGACGCGCGCGACCGCGCCGCCGGACAGCACGCCGTGCGTGATATAGGCGGTGACTTCCGTCGCGCCTTGTTCGAGCAGCGCATCCGCCGCGTTCACCAGCGTGCCGCCGGAATCGACAATGTCGTCAATGAGCACGCAGGCGTAACCCTCGACCTCGCCGATCACATTCATGACTTCGGATTCGCCGGCGCGCTCGCGGCGCTTGTCGATGATGGCGATCGGCGCATTGATGCGCTTGGCGAGACCGCGCGCCCGCACCACGCCGCCGACGTCGGGCGACACGATCATCAACTTCGAGACGTCGAAGCGCTCGCGCATGTCGCGCACCATGACCGGTGAGGCGTAGAGATTATCGGTCGGAATATCGAAGAAGCCCTGTATCTGGCCGGCATGCAGATCGAGCGTCAGCACGCGGTCGGCGCCGGCGCGGGTGATGAGGTTGGCGACGAGTTTTGCCGAGATGGGCGCGCGGGGGCCGGGTTTGCGGTCCTGACGGGCATAGCCGAAATAAGGCAGCACCGCGGTGATGCGGCGTGCCGAGGCCCGGCGCAGCGCATCGATGATGATGAGCAGTTCCATCAGGTGGTCGTTCGCCGGATAGGACGTCGACTGGATGACAAAAACGTCCGCGCCGCGGACGTTTTCCTGGATCTCGACGAAGATCTCCATGTCGGCGAAACGGCGCACCGAGGCTTTTGTCAGCGGCGTCTTGAGGTAGTCGCTGATGGCCTGAGCCAGGGCGGGATTCGAATTGCCAGCGACGAGCTTGATCGCGCCGTTGGTTGCCATTGTGCCCCGCCGTGTATGCCGTTGAAGAATGCGGCTTTGATAACCACGCCATCGCGCCGCTGGCAATGACCCACGACAGGAAACGGCGGGAAACCGCATCGCCGCGGCCGGTGGTGTGGACAGCCCTAGCGGGCGGCTGGCTCAGCCGAGGCGTAGGCGAGGGTGGTGGCAGCCTGCGCCGGCTGGGCGTCGGCCACATTCCCCGGAATGGTGGCGTCCGCCGGGGCCGGTTCGGCTGGACCCTGCTCGCCGGCCGGAGGCGTTGCGTCCGGGGTCGCGGCAACGGGAGCGCCGGACGATCTGCTGCCGCCGGCCAGATAGGCCGTCAGTTGCGTCATGCCGTCCTGCGCGACGCGGCGGATGGCGTCGTCGTCCATTTCACTCCAGGCCTTGGGGTTGGCTTTTCCCAGGCTCTCTTCGCCGCTGAGACGCTGGGTGCGCTGTTCATGGGCGTCATAAACGTCCCACACCCAGGTCACGGCCGTCTTGCCGCCCTGCACATGGGTCGCGAGATAGCCGCGCAGGCGATATTGCGCCGAGGCGGTGCGCGACACGACAGCCAGTTGGCGCGCGCGTGCCTCGTCGTTGAGCGTGCTGACCAGACGGCGGAAAACAGGATCGGGCGGTCCGTCGATGGATTCGAAGGCGACGGTGGGCTGGCCGTTGGCTGTCACGCCCGGCGCGGACTGGCCGGTGGTGTCGCAACCGGCGAGGGCGAGAGCCGACGCGAGGACGGCACAGCAGGTCAACCCGCGGCTCAATATCATCGGTCGGTGGAGAAAATGACCGGCCCGGTGTCCCATCACTTGATCGAACATGCCTCCCCCGAAGCAAATCCCAAAACCGCGATTTTATGCGCGGCATCCGGCCGCGGCCGTCCTGCCTTAAGGCTTTAGTAACCGCGTTTCAGGGACGGGTCCAGTGCCATCAGGAGAAGGTTTACCTGCCAAACCGTCAGGCCAGCGCGATGGCGCTGACGTGGCGGCCATAATCCGGCTCGCCGCGGTGGGTCGTGCGCCGGAAACTGTAGAACCGCTCCGGGTCGGCATAGGTGCATAACCCCACATCCTCGATGTGCGCGATGCCCGCCGCCATAAGTCGCGCCTGCACATAGCCGGCGAGATCGAATTGCGCGTGGCCGGGGCGCGTCGTCGGTGCAAAGAAGCGCTCATTGTCCGGGTCGGCCTGCGTGAACTTCACGATCAGGTCGGCGCCGACCTCGTAATTCGGCTGGCGGATCATCGGCCCGATCGCCGCGACGATTGTCTCGCGCCGTGCGCCGAGGGTTTCCATCGCCGCGATCGTCGCATCGGTGACGCCGCCGAGCGCGCCGCGCCATCCGGAATGGGCGGCGCCGATGACGCCGGCGTTTGGATCGGCAAACAGGATCGGTCCGCAATCGGCCGTCGAGACGCCGATGGCGAGGCCGCGCGTCCGCGTGACCACGGCGTCGGCGCGCGGCCGTGTCTCCGGCGTCCATGGCGCGTCGGCGACGACGACCTGCGGGGAGTGGATCTGATAGACGGTGAGGAAATTGTCAGACGACACGCCGACCGCGTGGGCCATGCGCGCGCGGTTCTCGGCGACCGCGTGCGGATCGTCCTGCGATCCGACGCCGGCATTGAGCGTCGCATAAATGCCCTTCGAGATACCGCCGTCGCGCGTGAAGAACGCATGGCGCAGGCCGGGCAGGGCGGACAGGCTTTGTGCGGTGACGATGTCCATCGATTGACGCTCGGATTGGGTTTGCCGCCGGGACTGCTGCGCGATTGATCTTCAATCAAATCCTGGCAGGGCTTTCAGGTCTCCGTGTGACAGACCCAGCACTTTGAACAATCGCCCCATGTTTTCTGTGCCCGCGCCGGTCAGGCGAGCGACAGCCGCGTCGATCTCCTCGCTGCGATGGGCCGCATTGGCCTTGAGAGCATTGGCGCGATTGGCAATGCCAAGCCGGCGCAGGAACTCGCCTTGTTCGAGCGGTCCATGCACGCGCGCACCGATGCTGTCGGTGGCGGCGGCGAGCGCCTGGAAATCGACATGCGCGGTGATGTCGGCAAGGCCGGGGCCGATCAGCGGATCGGAATAGGTGTGCCCGCTCACGGCCTGCAGGGTGTCGCCGATGTCGCTGCGCTCATGACCGTAGTCGATGATCAGCGCGACGCCGCGATCGCGTGCGAGCCGGCGGCCGATCTCATAGGCCGCCGCGTCGTTGCGCCATTCGAACACGCTGCCGTCCGGCGCCGACCTGATTTGCGGCGGCAAAAATTTCTCGAAATGCGCGAGCGGCTCGCGCGCCGCGCCGAAAGCGAGTTCATCATTGTCGTCGATCGCGATCACCCGCTCGTGCCACGCGCCGTCCGTCCGCACGGCCTGATGCACCGGCAGCGCATCGAAGAATTCGTTGGCGAGAATGATGCAGGGGCCGTCCGGCACGTCGTTGAGACTCTCGTGCCACGTCACGTGCACATCGACGCCCTCAAAACTCTGGCGCTGGCGCTTCTGCAAAGCGGGGCTGATCTCGACGAGATGCAACTTCACGGCGTTGCGAAAGCCGGGCAGCACTTTGGCCGCGCGCAGCGCATCGTTCATCATCGTGCCGCGACCGGGCCCGAGTTCGATCAGGTTCACGGCCTCCGGCTTGCCCATGTGATGCCACGCCGCGGCAGACCAGAGCCCGATCAGTTCGCCGAACATCTGGCTGATCTCGGGCGCCGTCGTGAAATCGCCCTGCGCGCCGAGCGGATCGCGCGTCATGTAGTAGCCATGCTCGGGATGGCCGAGGCAAAGCGCCATGTATTCGGACACGGGCATCGCCCCGGCGACCGAAATGATCCGGCGGATTTCCCGTTCGAGCGGAGCGTTCAGGTCGGCCATCATGGCGCGCGCGGCTTTCGCAGAAGAGCATTGGCGATGAAGGCAAAACCCGCCGCCATCAGCGGAATGGACAGCAGCATGCCCATGGTCAGGCCGCCCCACAGGAAGCCGACCTGCACGTCGGGCTCGCGGAAATTCTCTCCGATGATGCGGGCGACCGCATACAGCACCGCAAAACTGCCGACGATCAGGCCCGGCCGTTTCAGCGCGCCGGTGCGCACCATCAGCGCCAGAATCACGAACAGCACGATGCCTTCCATTGTCGCTTCGTAAAGCTGGCTCGGGTGGCGCGGCAGCGGACCGCCGCCGGGAAACACCATGGCCCACGGCACGTCGGTCGGCCGTCCCCACAACTCGCCGTTGATGAAATTGGCGATACGGCCCAGAAAAAGTCCGATCGGGCCGACCGCGCAGGTCACGTCGCCGAGCGAGAGAACGGGAATGTCGCGCTTCCATCCGAACAGCAGCACGGCGGCGACGCAGCCGAGAAAGCCGCCGTGGAACGACATGCCGCCCTTCCACAGTTCGACGATCTCCGCCGGGTGCTGCATGAAGAAATGGAAATTGTAGAACAGCACGTAGCCGGTGCGGCCGCCGAGGATGATGCCGAGCGTCACCCATAGAATGAAATCGTCGAAATCGAGCGTCGTCATGGGGGCAGGGCCGCCCCACCATTTCTCCCTGCGGATGATGGCGCGCGCATAGATCCAGCCGAGGATGATGCCGGTGATATAGGCGAGCGCGTACCACCGGATCGCAAACGGTCCGATCGAGACGAGAATGGGATCGAATGCCGGAAAGGGAATGACGAAAAAAGGCATCGAATCTACAGTCCCCCACAGGCTTACGGTCATGCGGCGTCGATCGCGCTCAAGTCAAGGGCGGCCCGCGTGCGACCATCTTAACGCTGTGATCTGTCGCCCGGCGCCGCCGCTTGCGCCGCAGTCCGCCGATTGCCATGTTGCGATTCGCTGCGTTGGTCATCTAACCAAGACCGCCGCAGTCGCACGAAGGAGAGCGTGATGGTCCAGACCTCGAACCGCATTTTCGACGAGATGGCGAAACTGATGAATGACGCGGCTGGAGCGGCCCAGGGTGTGCGGCGCGAAGTCGACACCGTCTTCCGTCACCAGGCCGAACGCATCCTGCGCGACCTCGATGTCGTGCGCCGCGATGAATTCGAGGCGGTCCAGGAGATGGCGCGGCTCGCGCGGGAAGAGAACGAAGCGCTGAAAGCGCGCCTCGATGCGCTCGAAGCCCGCCTGCCGATGGTGACGCCGGCGCCTTCGGAGCCCGATTCCGGCCTGGCTTGAGCGGCCAGCCGCTTCCGTTAGCGGCGGCGGAAGCCGGCAAACCTTGTGTTTGCGGGCCTTTATCGCTATAAGCCGGCCGTTCGCGGCCCCGACACCCCTGGAGGTTCGCCGCGCCGTTTGGCCGCCGTAAGCGGCCGTTTTCATTGATCTTTCCGGCGCTGCCGGAACTTCAACCACGAGGATCAAGACCTATGGCTACCGTCAAGGAACTTAACGCGACGGCACGCGCGGGGACAGGCAAGGGGGCCGCCCGGGCAGTTCGTCGTGACGGCCGTGTGCCGGGCGTCATCTATGGCGACAACCAGTCGCCGCTCCCCATCGCGCTGGACAACAAGGAATTGCGGTTGCGCATCCTTGCCGGCCGTTTCCTCACCACCGTCCACGACATCAACATGGACGGCAAGAAGCACCGCGTCATCCCGCGCGATTATCAACTCGATCCGGTGAAAGACACGCCGATCCATGTTGATTTCATGCGGCTGGGCGAAGGATCGCTGATCCGCGTCAACATTCCCGTGCATGTCATCGGCGCCGATGTGTCGCCGGGCGTGAAGCGTGGCGGCGCGGTCAATATCGTGCGCCACACCATCGAGGTGCGATGCCGTCCGGATGCGATTCCGTCGGCGATCGACGTCGACGTGAGCGCTCTTGAAATCAATCATTCCAAGCATCTCGACGAAATCGATCTGCCCGAGGGCGTGAAGGTTCTGGGCCGCGCGAATGCGACGCTCGTGACCATCGTGCCGCCGTCAGGCATGGCCGACGAGAAGCAGGCGGCAGCGGAAGCCGCCGCCGCTGGTGCTGCGTCCGAAGCCTCGGCTGCGGCAGCGGCCGGTGCCGCAGCGCCGGGTGCCGCAGCAGGTGCCAAGGCTCCTGCGGCCGGTGCGAAGGCGCCGGCAGCCGGCGCAAAAGCCCCGGAAAAGAAGTAAGAATAAAATCGGGCTCGTCCTCCGCGGACGGGCCCGAATTTTTTCCGACGCTCTTGTCTCTCGTGTCTCTTGTGCGGCCCTCATCGTGTGAGATCGGGCCCGACGCCGTTGCGGGATCACCGCCATGCTGCTCTTCGTCGGACTGGGCAATCCGGGCAGCCAATATGTCCGCAACCGGCACAATATCGGTTTCATGACTGTCGACGCGATCGCCAAGCGGCATTCGTTTCCGCCGTGGCGCCGCCGCTTTCAAGGCGTGACGGCGGAAGGCACAATCGGCGGCAAGCGCGCGCTGTTGCTTCTGCCCGGCACCTTCATGAATGAATCCGGCCGCGCGGTGAACGAGGCGATGAATTTCTACAAGATCGCGCTCGGCGATATCATCGTCTTTCAGGACGAGATCGATCTTCCGCCGGCAAAACTGCGCGTGAAGACCGGTGGCGGCAATGCCGGCCACAACGGATTGCGTTCGATCAGCGCGCATGTCGGCAATGAATATCGCCGCATCCGCATCGGCGTCGGCCATCCCGGCGCGCAGGCGCGCGTGCATAACCACGTGTTGCAGGATTTCGCCAAGTCCGAGATGCCGTGGGTGGACGCCATGTGCGAGGCGATCGCGGAGAACGCCGCGATGCTCGCGCGTGGCGAGGACGCAAGCTTCCAGAACAAGATCCACCTCGTCATGGATGCCAAGGGCTTTGCTGACAAGACGCCCGGCGACAAGGCGCCGTGATGCGCTGCGCTGGCCGCGCCCGCGCATAACGGCTCTCGGATGAATGCGACGTCGATCAGAAGCTAATGCGTATACAGCGCGTCGATCGCGCCACTCTTGTCGAGCGCCGCAACAAAACTCGCATCATAAAAATCCTGCGGTTTGTGCCGGCGCATTTCGCGCCAGTCATACACTTCGATCATCTTCTGCAGTCCTTCGACTGACGGATAAGGCTTTGCAGGCAGCGCCTGGACTTCCGCGTAAATGGCTTCCTGACGGTCGCGGTCGGTGATGCCGTACCATTTCGCCATGGCCTTGAAAGCCGTGTCCTTGTCGGTCTTGAGCTTCGCCACGGCTTCGACGGTTGCCTTGATGAAACGTGCGGCGGTGTCGCGGTTCTGGGCAAGCCAGTCCTTGTCGGCATTCACCCCTGAGCCGGGCATGGGAATTTTATATTGGGCGATATCGCCGAGATCGGTGAGGCCGAGCTTCTTGGCCTCGAAGCGTGCGATGACCGAGGCGAGATAGAAATCGACCTTGCCGGCCTTCAATTCCTTCGGTCCGGCGCCGTTCGCAAAGAACGACAGGTCGGTTTTCGGATTCCAGCCCATGCGCTGCGAGAGGATCAGCATCGTGTAGTGCGAGATTGCGCCGACGCTCGAAAAGCCGAAACGCTTGTCTTTGAGGTCCTCCACGCGCGGGATGTCACCGCGGGTGATGATATGGAAACGCGCGATGTTTTCCGTCGTCGCGAGGATGACGCGTTGCGGCGCGCGGGCGTCGGATGTCATGCGCACTATGGTCGGGCTGCCGCCGCCGATATTGATGTCGCTGTGTCCGCGGCGCACATTTTCCTTCGGCACGACCAGGCCCGAGCTTTGCCGGATCAGTTCGGCGGCGCGGGGGGAAATGAATTGCGAGACCTTCAGGCCGTTGCGCTCATAGATGCCGCTCTCGGCCGCGACGATGAACGGCAGCTTTGTCAGCGAGACGTCGCCAAGCTCGACCGAAACCGGCCGCAGATCGCTGGGTTTGATGTCGTCGGCCCTGGCCACGCCGATGGTGAGCGGCAGCGCGAAAAGAGCTGCAGCGATCCAGACCGTCTTCTTTTTCATGAGAGTGTTCTTCGGCATCGGCGAATCCTTCCCTTTATTGTCTTCTGTTGTCTTCGGATCGGATGGCAGAACGCGTGACGCGGCCCCAGTCAGCCATCACCGCGTGCAGTTTAGAGCGCAAAGAGGCCCGGCGGAACGGGTGTATGGTGGCGCGACCCGGATCAGTTGAGCCGCCGCCGTGGACGTTAAATCGAAGGGGGTCCTTGCCAATCCCCCCGGATTAGGCCAATTCCCGCCTGAAAGATCGCGACCGATCACAAATTCACGGGTTTTCTGAAATGGGTTTCAAATGTGGGATCGTCGGTTTGCCGAATGTCGGCAAATCGACGCTGTTCAATGCGCTGACGGAAACGGCGGCCGCACAGGCGGCGAATTATCCGTTCTGTACGATCGAGCCGAATGTGGGCGAAGTCGCTGTTCCCGACCCGCGTCTCGACACGCTCGCGAAACTCGCGAAGTCGGCGCAGGTCGTGCCGACGCGGCTGACCTTCGTCGATATCGCGGGGTTGGTGCGCGGGGCGTCGAAGGGCGAGGGGCTCGGCAATCAGTTTCTGGCGAATATCCGCGAGGTCGACGCGGTCGCGCATGTGGTGCGTTGCTTTGAGGATTCCGACGTCACCCATGTTGAGGGCCGCATCGATCCGATCGCCGATATCGAGACCATCGAGACCGAGTTGATGCTGGCCGATCTCGACAGCCTGGAAAAGCGCGTCGATACGCTCGAGAAGAAGGCGCGCGGCAACGACAAGGAGGCGAAGGAGTCGCTGGACCTGGTGCAGCGCGCTCTGGTGTTGCTGCGCGATGGCAAGCCGGCCCGTCAGCTTGCGGTCAAGCCGGAAGAGAAAAGCCGGTTCGAACAGCTTGGCTTGTTGACATCGAAGCCGGTGCTTTATGTCTGCAATGTCGAGGAAGACGCGGCCGCGAAGGGCAACACGTTCTCCGCGCAGGTCGAAGAGCGCGCGCGGCAGGAAGGCGCCGTCGCGGTCGTCATCTCGGCCAAAATCGAATCGGAAATCGCCGTGATCTCGCGCGCCGAACGCGCGGACTTCCTCGCCACCGTCGGACTGGAGGAAGCCGGTCTCGATCGGCTGATCCGCGCCGGCTACGACCTGTTGCACCTCGTGACGTATTTCACCGTCGGACCGAAGGAGGCACGGGCGTGGACGATCACGCGCGGCACCCGCGCGCCACAGGCTGCCGGCGTCATCCATACCGATTTCGAGCGCGGCTTCATCCGCGCTGAAACCATCGCCTATGATGATTATGTCCGTCTGGGAGGTGAAGCCGGCGCGCGCGATTCAGGAAAGTTGCGGCTCGAAGGCAAGGAATACCTTGTCGCCGACGGCGACGTGATGCACTTCCGCTTCGCGACCTGATCAACGCTGATCGACGCCATACTCGGCTTGATTGCGCAGCGCGCCAAGGTGCTCGTTGATGCGGAAAACGATCAGGACGAATTCGGCGGCGATCCGCGCCAGCAGGATGCCGATGCCGATGCCGAGAAGGCTGCCGATCAGCGTGAGCAGGCCGGCGACCGGTTTGTCCACCATGAGCCCCAAGGCGCCGATCAGACTGGAAACCCCGAACAGAACGACGACAGCGACCGTCAGCCAATAAAAAATCTTGATGATCGACGGCGAAATGAACCGTTCCCACTGAAAAAGATCACCGATACCCGACATCAACACACTCCTGTCCATGGGGCGCAGCGGTCGACTGAAATTTGAGTCGAGGTCGGAACAGGAAAACGTCGTTCTCCGTGTCGCAGCCCGCCTGCACCCCCGTTGCGCTGCAGCGACATGTCCGTTTCCAGCGCATTCGTGAACGCAATCGTGCCGTCAGTGTGGCAGCGGGGACGACTTTTCCTTTTTTCGTGAAAATGGTGGGAACTGAATCCCGAAATGCCCGTTCAAGATCCGCCGCCCGCGTATTCAGCGCGAGAGGTGATCGTTTCTTTTCGGTTAATGGAAATTCGAGTTTGTTTCGCGCCGTCCGGGTTTCCCGATACCGCCCGCGCTTACAACATCGTTATAGAGGAGGATTATTTATGAAAAAGCTTTTGCTTACTGCTGCCGCTGCTGCGGTTCTTTTTGCAGGTCCCGCCGTGGTTGCGTCTGCTGCCTCGGCCGCGCCGTCCTATCAGGTCGCTCAGGTTGAGCTGAATATCGGTGACCATGATCGTGACCGCGATCGCGATCATCGCCGCGTCATCGTCAGGGAGCATCGCCGCTGCGAGAACGTGACCATCCGTCGTCACCGTCCCGATGGTTCGGTCGTGATCCGTAAGGAACGCCGCTGCCATTAACCTTTGCACTGCGGATCGTTACTAATCGGGCGGCCCCATGTGGGCCGCCCTTTTTGTATTCGCGGTACATCAGTCTGGCGCGGCACCGAATGGCATAAGGGCCAGCGTGTCGCGGAAACCATTGCCGGCACCGGCCGTTGTTCCAAGGGCAGCCCGAATATCGTTCGACGTGAAGCGTTTCGATCGGCTCCGGTTCGACCCCACAGGAGGATCAACAGATGCATCACAGTCGCATGCGGGCTCCCATCCTGGCCGCCGTGGCTTACCTGTCTCTATCGGTTGCCGCGGTGCAGGCGCAGGATCAGCATCAGACGCCGGACAACGCCACTCCGCAGACCTCGTCCGACAACATCCGCTCGCTGCCTGACCTCAATCTGAGCGCATCCGACAAGCAGACGATCTATACGAGCGTCAGCAGCAAGATGAACAAGGAAGCCGCGCCGCCCACTTTCCTGCCGAAGGTCGGCGTGGTGGTCCCGTCCACAATCACCTTGCACACATTGCCGGATACCATCCTCACCCTGCTGCCGCGGCTGAAGGACATGCGTTATGCCATGGTCGCCAACGCGGTGATGCTGGCTGATCCGAAGGACCGCAGGGTCGTCGCCGTCATCACGGAATAACGCAGGACGAGGCGCCAGCGGTCGTAGCTTATGCGCGTTTGGCGGATTTGCGCTTTGCCGACCGGCCCCGTGTTTTGCTGGCCGTTTTGACTGGGGCTTTACCACGGGCGGCCGTGCTTCGCTTCTGGCTGGATTTCTTTGCAGCTTTGGTCCGCTTGGACGTTTTGGCCTTTTTCGACGCCTTCTTCTTCTTTCGGCCTTTCGTCAGGCCCGCGGCTGCGGCCTGCTGGGCCAGCACGAGGCGAGCCTCGTGAAGCGTCTCGATCACCTGGTCGAGCGAGACGGAAGCCGCCTTGCGCCCGAGCCGGATCGGCTTGCGAACGGCTTTTTTGACTTTCTTGGTTGTCTTCTTGCTGAGCGCGTTCTTGGCGAAGGCTTTGGCGCCGTCATAGGGGGCCATGATGTAGGAGCCGATCGTCTCCTGCACATTCCGCAACGTGCGTGAAACCGTCGTGCGTTTCGCCATCCTGCCTGCTCCCAACCCGAATTTGCGCTCTCGCTGCGCCTGTAAGTCGATACTGTCTGCGACCGTAAGGCGCGGATTGTAACGCATCAACGGAATTTGCCGAAAAGCCGCCTGCAAGCCGGCGAATCCCCCAGCTTTCGCTCGCTCCCGGTCTGGCATCGCCGACACTTTTGTCACGCAGTCCTGTTAAACGCGTGACGCGGTTAACGAGGTCTTGCGGGTGGGGAGCCCCGCCTGTACATGCCCGCCTGTACATGGGCGTTTTCGTAGCGCTCCTCTGGAACAGTCGGCCTTGCCGAGCGTTGTGGCTCCAGAATACCCGCGCGATAGCTCTCAGTCAGAGGCTCGCGGCTCTGAATAGAAACGAAAGATTCAGGGACTTGAGCGATTGATGGTAGGGACGAGCGACTTGATGCCGGATTGGGCGCTCAGGCCGTTCGCGGGGACGAGGGACTAAGGGCGACCGGACGATGTCGGGGCAGGGGATAATGGACTACACATCTCAAATTGTTTCACCGGTCACGGGAGCGCTTTCCAAAGCTACCCCGCGCACGGCGGATCTGGCGGGCTTGCGGGCCATGGGTTTCATTCTTGTGTCGGTGACGGCGGCCGTCGTCATGATCGGCGCATTCGTCGTGACGGCTCAGATTCGCCAGGGCATGACGCGCACCCAGGCTGCGCTGCCCTACGCGACGGCGTCCTACACCGCACCGGCTGCCGCCGCACCGGCGCAGCGTTTCGATATCAGCGTCTATACCGGGTACGGCCGCAACGCCGAGCCGTTCGCCATTGGCGCGGCGACTTCGGCCGTGTCGGATTCATTTCTGCCCGCGACACTGCGATAGTGCAGTTGCGTCAATCCCAGTCCCAGTCAGTTTTGTCTTGTAGCGTCGCGCGTTTTGCCCCGGCCAAGCGCGTGTTTTCGTGCCCGCGCCTGATGAACCGGCGGTCCAGCCCGTGCTCTCGAGGCGAGCCATGAACGTGCTATCTCAAAAGACTTTCGAGCGGCTTGTTATCGCGGGAATCGTGATGCTTGTGGTGGCGCTGGTTGTGGTGGTGCGTTCGGAGCCGCCGCCGCCGCACATGGCGCTCGATCTGCCGCAGCCGTCCGCCCCGCAGACGACGGGAAGCATCGATCCTCACCCCTCGACGAAATAAAAACGCCGCCGGCCCTGGACTCTGATCCAGCTTCACCGACGGCGTGCGTTTCAGCAAACCAAACCTTATTCGTCGACGACGATCCACGTGCCCGACGGATCGGCGAGGTGAAATTTCCCACCCAGCTTTTCAAGGAACGCTTTCCGGGCGTTCGACTCCGTGTGGCCGCCCAACGGCATCGGCGCGAGATAGCTGTTGCGGCCGGTCACGGTGCCGATGTCTTCCTTGAGCTGTTCGATGCTCTCCACCTTGAACCCGATATGGTCCGGTCCGGGCCGCTTGATATGGATGCCGGCGAACTTGTCGATCGACCACGGCATGATCGACAGCGTCACGCGGCCGTCGGTGAGATCGTAGACGCCGTTTTCGCTCTTCGTGTTCGTCGGCTTCAGTTC
>Ga0310811_10003145_pt1 | contig 20747 bp, 16 predicted proteins | sample YCmetagenome_FD_207642 | JGI IMG/M metagenome (GOLD analysis project Ga0310811, IMG submission 207642) | Soil microbial communities from experimental microcosm in Duke University, North Carolina, United States - YC | ecosystem: Engineered > Artificial ecosystem > Soil microcosm > Unclassified ...
ATGCAAATAAAAGCAGATTTGTGCATAGAAGAGAACGGGGTTGCTCATCCGCCGGGTGAGCAACCCCGTTCTCTTCTATGCTTATCGTTATCGTTATATCAGGAAAACGCCGGGATTCAAAATACCACGTGGGTCCCATTGTGTTTTAAGCCGCTTCATGATCTGTAAACCATCAGGCTGATAGCCCCAACGATCGATAGTGGTCGCCAGCCGTTCTGGCACGCGCACCACAACCGCATAACCGCCCAGGCCAAGCGCAGGCTGACGTAAGCTTTCCAACCAGGATGTCGCAGCATCAACCGTCGCGCACTCACGCCAGGTATAGAGAAAACCACTTCCCAGATCTATCACACAATTGTCCTCAGCGGGCATGAATGAAGTGCCATAAGCAGTGATATCCTTTACCGGTACACCTGCCCGCACAATCATTTCATCCGGGGTCGTTTGTCGTAACAACATAGCCCACAGTGAAGTACCTGTAATCTCACTGCTTTCGATTGGCTCTGGAGCTTGCTCTTCTCGTAACAACGCTGATACCTGCTCCAATTCAGCCTCTACATCCTCTGGAATGCCTTCAGCCGTATAGACCAATACATATGCACTCTCAGGGAATGTGGGATCAGAGACACCTTTGCATAACAATACGGCGGAAGCATTCAATGTCAGATTCAGTAATCGCGTACCATAGCGTAAACCCTGTTCCACTTGCTCAACAGGAACCAGCAAGGTACGACGCGCACGTGGTTGCGCGACGACCTTGAGCGAGACATCGATCAGCAAACCTAATGTACCACGAGAACCAACAAAGGCTTTTGTCAGATCATAGCCCGCGACATTCTTCATGATTGGACGCCCTGTGCGAATAACACGGCCATCCGCCAGCGCCACTGTCGCACAGAGTACATTATCACGAATAGCACCATACCGCGTACGCAGAGGTGCATTCTCATTCGCGGCAACCAGTGCCCCCACTGTTGTATCAGTCCAGGGAGATGCCAGCGCAACCTGTTTCTTATGCCGCGCCAGAAACTCCTGTACCTCTTGTAACGGCGTGCCCGCTCCCACCGTGATATACAGATCATCCGGGGCATAGTTCACTACACCACGCAAGGCAGCCGCGCTGATAAAAGGCAGACCATCCGTCGATACCTGTTCACGATCAGTAATGCGTACCTGCTGCTGCAAGGTCGAGAGCGTACGCAATTGTTGAGCAGCCTCAGCAGCGGTTTGTGGCAGCAAACAATGCTCGCTCAATGCCTTAACCATTGTCTCATTCGCTTGCAACGCATAGGCACACGTATACCCCAGAAATGGACCGTCTTCTGGCTTTTCTGGCTGTGGAAAGACCTTGTGAGGATTCAATAAACAGTCAGGATCAAATGCCTGCTTCACATCCCACATCGCCAGCAACTCTTCCGCATTGTGCATCAACGGCATAAATTGTCGTTTTTCAATGCCTACACCATGCTCGCCAGTGAGACTACCACCTTTCTCCACGCAACATTGCACCATCTCACGACCTGCTTCATGAATACGATGCATCAACTCAGCATTATCTGGCTCAGTCACCAAAATCAGTGGATGCAAATTTCCATCACCTGCGTGAAACACATGGCCCACCCGGATCTGATACTTCTTACAGATCTCATTCACTTCGGCCAGCGCTTCCGCCAGACGACTGCGGGGAACTGTCACATCTACGGTGTATTGCGCCGGAGCCTCACGAGCTATCGCGCCTGCCGCGCTCTTACGCGCCAGCCAGATTTTAAAACGCTCCTCTTCATTCCGAGCAATGCGCATCCCATAGCCCCCAAACGCGCTTAAAATATTCATCACCTCCGCCACCTGACTATCCAGACTCTGCGCATATCCATCAAACTCAATAATAAGGACAGCACCTGCATCAAGAGGGAGATTGGCATGCGCATATGGCTCAACAATGCGTGCGATTTGCTGGTCCATCATCTCCATTGTCGCGGGAGTCAGACCAGTAGAAATGATCGCGGAGACAGCTTCACCCGCACGTTCCACGGTATCAAAAACAGCTAAGAGCGTTTTTACCGCCGGAGGATTACGCAAGAGGCGTACCGTCACATCAGTAATGATCGACAACATGCCTTCACTGCCAGTGACCAGACCGCACAAATCATACTCAGGATAATCAAATGCTCGCCCACCCAGACGTGCGCGGCTACCATCCATGAGAACGACATTTAAACCAGTGATATAATTTGTCGTGACACCATATTTAAAACAATGAGGGCCGCCAGAGTTTTCCGACACATTGCCCCCGATTGTTGAAGCTCGTTGACTGGAAGGGTCCGGCGGGAAATAGAGTCCCTCAGTTCTCGCTCGATCATCTAACCGTAAGTTAATGAGAGCAGGCTGCACAACAGCGCTTTTGCCCGACACATCAAACTCCACGATCTGATTCATACGCGCAAAGTCGACAATCACACCACCTTGCTCAGCCACCGCACCACCAGACAGACCAGTACCCGCCCCACGCGCAATCAACGGCACATGATAGTGACTCGCCCATCGCACGACACGCACCACATCTTCCACTGAACAAGGGAAAACCACCCCATCAGGTCTACCTTTATCCAGACCAGCATCAACCTCATAGGAGATGAGAGAGGTTTGATCGGTAAAAACCTGCCCACGCGGAAATAAAGATTTTAATTCCTGAAGCTTACGCTCTTGTTCTTGTAGCTGTACCATCTCCAAACCTTTCTTCAGCGATGGTCTACATAGCACATAGCAAGATACTCCCCCCACGCTTGAAAACTATCTCATCAATTCTGCGCAGACAGAAATGAAGGGCAACGATATGCTGCCAGATCTTCTTGCGTGACCTGTGGCCTTACTTTCGGGTGTACAACACAGGGCAATGTAAAACAAAAACAACTACCATTCCCCGGAATACCATCGCTCTTTATCCAAATTCTACCACCCATCGCGGTAACAAATTGCTTACAAAGAAATAAACCCAGACCCGAACCGCGAATATGACCCGTCATATCCCGTCGTAAGCGGACAAATTGACCAAATAACAGATCAATATCAGCAGGAGGAATACCGGGGCCAGCATCCTGAATACTGATACAAATCTCAGGAGTTGCATGGCGTGGGTCCACCACCTTCCCATAAAGCGATGCAGAAATAGTAATCGGCGTACCCGCTGGCGCGTATTTAAAAGCATTAGATAGGAGATTACGAATGATCTGACGCAAATACTGCGCATTCGCATACACAACTATGTAATCGTCAATATCAACGGTAATACTATGCTTCTGCACACTTTGAGGATCAAAACGTGCTAACACCTCATACACGTTGTCCAGCACAGCCAACTCTTCCATATAAAGATGAGGGCGCTCTTTTTCAACTCCCATACTATCCAGCACATTGTTTACCAATAATTGTAATTCATCACAACTCTGCATCGCGTGCTGCAAAAATGTTGAGCGCGTCTCTTCATCAAGGATCGCTTCATGCTCAAGGAGTAATTCGAGATATCCATAAATGGCCGTCAGTGGTGTACGCAATTCATGATTGACATTCTGTAAAAATTGATCCTTGATCTCGGATAACTTCTGCTGCTGCTCATTCATTCTCAGCAACTGAAAGCGAGCCATTTCAGCAATATCCAGAGAATTACGCTGCGAACTCACCAGCAAACCAATCAGCAAAAAAGAAACGATCCCAATCGCGAAATAAATGATCGCATGTAAAGGTAACAGGAGACTGGCACGGCGAATGCAATAGTACAACCAGAGCACTATTGCCATAAAAAATACACATAGGATAGCACCACTTCTTCTGAACATCCAGGCCACCAGCGTTACTGGTATCAATAGCAATACAATATCACCATTGACGACAGGCATCCAGAAGAAGAGTCCAAAAAAAATAACCACGGAAAGCACAGCAAATAAAAGCTGTACACCCAACGAAATATTTAACAGGAAGCGAGACAAAATATTTGTATAACGCACGCCTCTCCCCCTTCATTGCGGCAGAGTGTCAACAAAATCGCATCAACCTGGCTCGTTGCTGCCTTACTGCACAATATCATAACAAAATCATCTACATATTTAAGTGCGGGGTAAAATTATGCATTAATCTTTGATATTCCTCATATATTCTACCATGTAAACAATTAAATTGTTATAATTTAATCTAAAGCGGCTATTCTTAGCGGGAAAGAAAAAGGCACCGTATCTGGTGCCTCTCACAGGTAAACATATTTTGTCTACGCAATTACATGCAATACCAGATGCTGTCTTATGCGTCACGATGGGGAAGCACTGCGGTAAACGTACCAACTACCTTCACGTCGCCAGTCTGGTCCTTAGCCTGAACTTTGCCGGCAATCACGCCCTGACCATCCTCCTCATGCTTCCCTGTCACTGTTCCCGTACAGGTAATCACATCATCGAGATGCGTCATTCCTTTAAAGCGCACACCAAACTTGCGCACAGCCTGTGGCCCGACATAATCACTGATCAATTGACCGACAAAACCCATGATTAACATGCCATGAGCAATAATACCGCCCGTCCCAATCTCTTCGCCTACCTTTGGATCAGTATGTAAAGGGTTAAAATCGCCCGAAGCACCAGCATAACGCACAAGCTGCAAATGCTTCACAGGTTCCTTCACTAACGAAGGAAGCTCTTCCCCGACCTCTACATCCTCGAAATAACGTCTGACAGGTTCCTGTATTGTCGTCATATCTGCTCTCCTTCTTCTTATTCGCCCTGTTCACGTACAACAAACATCGTTCTGGCACTCAAGACAGGCTGCTGTTGCTGATTACTGTAGCGTGTCTCGGTCGTCACAATATCCATCGAGGAACCATCTTTACCGCGGCGTGACTTGCCATCCACAATCGTTGTCACACCAGTGAGCAGATCGCCCGGAGCAATCGGAGCCAGATACTCATACTCTTCTTCACCATGTAAAATGCGTTTGACGTTAATGCCGACACTTGCCAGTTGCTCCCAGAGTTGCGTGTTGCCCCAGAACGTCAGAATCGTAGGGGCGGTTGGGGGTAAAGGAATATCATCATAACCCGCCGCCTGCGCTGCCTGCTGATCATGATAGATTGGATTCATATCCCCAATTGCCAGTGCCAGCTCATGAATTTTGCCACGTTCTATACTCAGCGAGAACGGAGGAAAGCTGTGCCCGATTTTCTCTTTATCAAACATCAATACAACCGCCTTTCATGTCTCGTACTACCAGCAGAGACGATTCATAAAAACAGTATCAGGCTTGAACAAATGGTTGTCAAGCAAAATTAGTGCGTAATATACACGCTTGGTATCATGATTATACTAGCCTCGTGGGGTTGGGCATGATATAATTGGCGTACTAAATCCCTCACCAGGGCTGAATTGTGAGAGGAGTAAAGAAAAGCACCCATTGATGGCTGCTTTCTCTATTTGCATATGTTTCGTAAAATTTTAATTGCCAATCGCGGTGAAATTGCGCTGCGTATCATTAGAGCTTGTCGTGAACTGGGCATCCGTAGCGTCATTGCTCATTCAGAGGCCGACCGAGACTCGCTCCCTGTACAAATGGCAGACGAGAGCATCTGTATCGGACCTGGTGCCAGCGGGAAAAGCTATTTAAACATCCCGAACATCATCAGTGCGGCCCTCATTTCTAACGCGGAAGCGATTCATCCCGGCTATGGTTTCCTGGCCGAGAATACCAGTTTCGCACAAATTTGTAAGGATGTGAATATTACCTTTATTGGCCCGTCAGCAGAGGTAATGAGCATCATGGGAGATAAAGTCTCCGCACGTCAGGCCATGTCTGAAGCGGGCTTACCTCTCTTACCAGGCACACCAGTTGTACGCACATTACCAGATGCATTGGAAGCCATTCAGACGATCGGCTATCCGCTGATGCTGAAAGCTGTTGCTGGTGGTGGTGGACGCGGTATTCGCCTGATTGAACGTCCTGAAGATTTCGAACGCACCTTTACTATCGCTCAGAATGAAGTGCGCGAAGCCTTTCGGGATGATGGCATCTATTTCGAGCGCTACTTACCCAAAGCTCGCCACATTGAGATCCAGGTCATGGTGGATCATCATGGCAACGGCGTCCATCTGGGTGAACGCAACTGCTCCTGCCAGCGCCGCAACCAGAAGGTGCTTGAGGAGTCGCCCAGCCCGGTTTTGCCGGTTGAACTGACCAGAGAGATCGGACAACGCTCAATCAAAGCCGTCAAACAGGTTGGGTATCGCAACGCGGGCACGCTTGAATTCCTGGTTGATGAGCAGAATCGTTATTACTTCATGGAGATGAATACCCGTATTCAGGTTGAACACCCTGTAACCGAACTGGTTACCAGCCTGGATCTGGTCAAAGAACAGATCCGTATCGCTTCGGGTATGCCATTGCAATGGAAACAGAAAGATATTCAGCGTAGCGGTCATGCGATCGAATGCCGTATTACAGCAGAAGACGCCGACGCTGATTTCCGCCCTCAAACAGGCGTAATTGAAAAATATCTGGCTCCGGGTGGCCCTGGCATTCGCGTCGATAGCCATCTCTATGAAGGGTACGAAGTACCACCACACTACGATTCGCTGCTGGCGAAGCTCGTTGTCTGGGCTGAAACCAGAGATGAGGCTATCGCACGTATGCAACGTGCCCTCGAAGAATATGTGATTGAAGGCATTACAACGACAATTCCTTTCCATCTGCGCTTACTCAAACATCCTGGTTTTGTCAGTGGTGATACCTATACACGTTTTATTCAGGAAGAGGCCGGGGCGCTGGGTATTGCATAACGTACGCAACGTCCAACAGCTATCTTATGCACTGGCATCCATATCGATGCCGCTTATTAATGTATTGGAGGTGACTTTATGTCTCGCGTAGTTGTAACCGGAATGGGACTGGTTACCTCGTTAGGCAACGATCTCGCAACAAACTGGGAAGCACTGATCAACGGGAAGTCTGGTATCGGACCGATTACGGCTTTTGATAGCAGCAAACACCGTGTACATTTCGCGGCTCAGATTAAAGATTTTGATCCAACACAATATATGGACCGCAAAGAGGCACGCCGCAATGATCGTGTCGATCAGCTTGCGATTGCTACCACCAAACAGGCACTTGCGCATTCCGGACTGCAAATCACGCCGGACAACGCTGAGGATATCGGTGTCTACATCGGTAGCGGCATCGGTGGCTTGCATACCCTGAGTGATCAATTTAAGGTGCTCTTCGAAAAAGGACCGGAACGCATCAGTCCGTTCTTCATCAATATGATGATCATCAATAACATTCCGGGCATTGTTTCTATTCTGACAGGCGCAAAAGGGCCAAATTGGGCCGCAGTTTCCGCCTGTGCAACCAGTGGTCACACCATTGGTGAGGCATGGGAAACGATTCGTCGTGGCGATGCCAGGGCAATGATTGCTGGCGGCACCGAGTGGGCAGTGACTGCCATCTCAATGGCGGCATTCGATAATATGACCGCTCTTTCTCGCCGCAATGATGATCCACAAACCGCGAGCCGTCCATTTGATGCGACCCGTGATGGTTTTGTGATGGGTGAAGGGGGCGCGACACTGATTCTCGAAGATCTTGAATTCGCCAAAGCTCGTGGCGCAAACATTCTTGCTGAATTGGTAGGCTACGGCAGCACAGGTGACGCCAGCCACATTACCGCGCCTGCACCTGGTGGTGAAGGACTGGTTCGCGCAATGCGCCGTGCGTTGCAGAAAGCCAATCTACGCCCGGATCAGATAGACTATATCAACGCTCATGGCACCAGTACGCCATTCAATGATAGTACTGAAACACAGGCTATCAAGACTTTCTTTGGCGACCATGCTTACAAAATACCAGTCAGTTCAACCAAGTCTATGACTGGTCATACCCTGGGCGCGGCTGGCGCAGTCGAAGCAGTTATCTCTATTCAAAGTATTCTGAATGGCATCATTCCACCAACAATGAACTTGCATCACCCTGATCCTGAGTGCGATCTCGACTATGTGCCCAATGAAGCACGCCATGCACGCGTCGATGTCGCAATGTCGAACTCAATGGGCTTCGGGGGGCATAATACATGCCTTGTCTTCAAACGTTACGAAGAATAATCGTATATGGAAAAACACAACAATACATGGCTTGATCGTGTTGAAGCTATTGTCAATGTGCTTGAGGGAAGTACAGTCAACGAACTTGAACTGACGGAAGGCGATACAGAGATTATTATTCGCCGCGCTCCCCGTGTGGTCCTGAGTGCAGCACCGGTCAGCGTGAACGCGACAAACGTTATCGCTCCCGCAGGACGGGCCACACGTGCTGAGCAGGGAGTCGCGGTTACCGCACCTCTCACTGGCGTCTACTATTCAGCCGCGTCACCAGCATCACCTACGTTCGCAAATGTTGGTGATACAGTACACGTCGGACAGGTCGTGGCCTTGATCGAGGCAATGAAAGTCTTCAACGAGATTACATCAGAGGTTTCTGGTCGCGTTGTGGCTGTAATCCCAACCAACGGCGACGTGGTTCAAAAAGGCGATGCCTTGCTGCGCATTGAGCCACTGTAACACAAAGCGTATGCTCATAAACGACCCCTTTGCAGGTTTGCAAAGGGGTCGTTTATGAGCATACACAAACAAACTATACAACCTTATTCTTCAACATCATCAAAAGAGAGGGCTTCTTCTACCATATACCCTTCAGCACGCAAGCGGCATAACAGTTCTTCGCATTGCTTGCGATCCCGTGTTTCCAGCGTAATCGTCTCTTCACGTTGCATAATCGGCAGACGATTTGAAATACGCTGGTGACGCACATCCATGACATTGATACGCATCTCCGCGATGATCGCAAGCATCCGCATCAATTCGCCCGGTCGATCTGTCAGGCGTGTATGTATCACAAACGAGCGACCAGCGGTTGCCAGACCATGCTCAATAAAACGCCCCACCAGATTGATATCAATATTGCCACCGGTAAGTGGCACCAGCACCTTTTTCCCCTTCAAATGTACCGCTCCGCTTAACAGCGCGGCCAGACCAGCGGCACCGGCCCCTTCGACCAGCATCTTTGAACGCTCCATCAAAAGCAGCACCGCATTGATGATGGCCTCATCCTTCACCAGCACCACATCATCAACATGCTGCTGAATCAGCGAAAATGTGAGATCACCCGGACGTTTCACCGCGATACCATCCGCAATCGTTGTAGCCGCAACCTGAGATTGCAGTTCTCCAGCAGAGAGAGAAGCATAGCAACTGGGAGCGCCCTCAGCCTGTACACCGATAATCGTGATGTCCGGTTTTAATGCTCGCGCCGCAATCGCGATGCCTGAAATCAGCCCCCCACCACCAATCGGCACTACAATCGCGTCGGCATCCGGCAGATCATTCAACATCTCTAAGCCCAGCGTCCCCTGACCTGCGATCACATCGGGATCATCAAACGCATGAATAAATGCTGCCCCCGTCTCTGTTTGCAGTTGCAAACAATGTTGATAGGCATCATCATAGGTAGCACCATGCAGAATAACAGTAGCTCCATAGCTCTGTGTCGCCATCACTTTCGCCAGGGGGGCATTCTCTGGCATGACAATCGTACAGGGAATATGCCGTTGCGCGGCTGCAATTGCCACTCCCTGTGCATGATTCCCGGCGGATGCGGCAATAACACCAGCTTTCGCCTGTTCCGCAGACAATTTTGAGATTCTATATCCCGCTCCTCGTACTTTAAATGAGCCAGAACGCTGCATATGTTCATGCTTCAAATAAATATCAGATCCAGTCATCTGACTCATCGTACGCGAGAGATTCAGTGGAGTATGATGAATAAGCGGTTTTAAAAATTTATAAGCTTGCCACACATCAGCAATCGTGGTCGCTTGTGCCACTGTGTGAGTAGGATCAGTAGATGCTCCGTTTTCAACAAGACGCATGATCGACTCCTTCTAGTCCTCCACAGGATACCCCCAGCCACCCTGGCTACGTTTTGTTGGCACCATTGCCTCAATTCTATTGGGAAGGATTATAGCGCAAGTAACGTGAAGTCACAACACGTCAGGTCAATTATTAGCTTATTAAGTACATATACTCCACCCATTCATCCTCTTTTATATCTATCATATACAACACGAGAAAAATCCTGCCAGTCATTTGCAATCATACAATCCAGCGAAAATAACGACAAAAAAAACGAGGATGCGCATATGCGCATCCTCATAACTAATGATAGTTTGTCTCTTCTATACAAATGACAACTAATCACGGGAACGGAAAATCTTCACACGGCGATATGGCTCTTTGCCACGACTACGTGAAATCAGATTATAGCGCGTTGCCATCTGATGTTGCAGACGACGAATATAGGCGTTCGCGGGTGCCAGTTCAGCCGTCGTCAGCCCCTTATTCAACACCTGATGGATCGCGTCTTCCGTCTCTAACATTGCCTGCTTGGTTGGATCATCAAATTCCAGATTTTCAGCATATGCTGCATCCGAAGCGTCCTCACTACTGGTCGTTTCGGGAATATCAAAGATGCGAGCCAGAGCATGCTGCATCTGCATAATCGTATTATTTTTCAGAATGATGATCAACTTCCGCTCTTGCTCTGCCTGCTGTAACCGCTCCGGTTGTCGCCGATAGTAGTTTTTCAGTGTAATCACGGCATCAGCTTCGCGTTCGTTATTGGTAATCACAACGGGAACACGCAATTGTCGAGCCGATTCAGACAGACGGTCACGATTGACACCAAACGGATAGACCCGCAAGGTTTTCATACGGAGCGTAGCAGGGACAGCCTCAGGCTCATTGTAGATGCCCTCGTTAATCTCCTCGACGGGTCGTGGCACGGTCGCCACTGCCGCTGCTGCTACTGTCCCCGCGCTTGACGTGCGTCGCTGACTCTGCCGTTCCGCTGGCGCGGTCCCGGTTGGTGCGAGTGCATTGACCGGCGCGAAAACCTGCGCGGATGCCGGGTTCGGATTGGGATTCCTGCCCGGGTTAGAGTGCCGAAAGGAATTCGCTAGCGTGTTGTTACGTCCAGAACGCTCAAACATACTGGTCGTAAACCCCTGTCCCTGGCCCTGTTGACCCTGTGGACGCGCACTGCCGCCACCAAGAGTACCACTGCCCCAGGTTGGAACATCGACGCCCCCCTGAGTAATGCGACGAACGGTAACTTCACCATTCTCCTCATCGCGCAGGCGCTCTTCCGCCACCACAGGTTGTCCGCGGAGCATATTGTCAACAGTATCCGCGACATCACGGTGGACTGTTGCCTCATCCCAGCTTTGTTGTTCAACCACAACCTCAAACGTTGGTGGAGATTTACGCTCCTGAATACTCTTTTGTGTATGACGTCTGCGAGCCTCCTCGTCACCCAGTGTCACCGTTTGGATGCCACCTACTAAATCTGACAGAGTCGGGTTCACAAGCAGGTTTCCTAGCGAATTACCATGAGCCGTCGCGACCAGCTGCACACCGCGTTCAGCAATCGTACGTGCCGCCGCCGCCTCTAACTCAGTGCCAATCTCGTCAATCACAATCACCTGTGGCATGTGATTTTCTACAGCCTCAATCATCACAGCATGCTGTTCCGCCGTGCGAGCGACTTGCATACGACGTGCTCGACCGATGCCAGGATGAGGAATATCTCCATCGCCAGCGATCTCATTCGAGGTATCGACAACAACCACCCGCTTGTTCGCTTCGTCCGCCAGGACACGCGCGATTTCGCGGAGCAACGTAGTCTTACCTACGCCAGGACGACCAAGAATCAAAATTGATTGGCCCTGTTCAACAATATCACGGATCAGGGCAATACTGCCAAGCACCGCTCGACCAATACGGCATGTTAAGCCGACAATTCTCCCCTTTCTATTCCGAAGGGCGCTAATTCGGTGGAGTGTCCGCTCAATACCAGCCCGATTATCATCGCCGAACTCCCCAATACGCTCGACAACATACTCCAGATCGGCATAGGTCACCGGTGTCGTACTAAGGATCACTTCTCCCTCAGGGAATCGGCCCTCGGCGAAACGTCCAAGGTCCATTACGATCTCCAGCAGTTCCGCTCGGTTCTCAAGCCGATTAACCGCGTCGTGGATGTCTGGCGGTAATGAAGCCAGCAGAGCCTCCAGATCGTCAGTGATCACATGTTGCATAGGCAGTTTTATCACCTCATAGTTTTTTGGCGTGAATTGACCGTCCCCAGGCCCTTCAAACCATAGACCGCTCGTTGCTCTAGCAGGGGGACTGTGCTCTGCCTGGTAGCCAGTAAGGCTACATGACGCACCAGCAGAACTTTGGTAAAGACCTGCTCGAATCCACTATTCCGCAGAGCGGTGTTGACAAAAGAATCGTACTCTCGCACCAGGCAATAAATGCGTCGTACGTCGGCATCCAATAGCCGGTTGATGCCAAACTGCAAAAGCGGTTCAGCTAAATCAGCATGCTCTGGATGCACAATCAAAGAAATGCGATGTGGCGTCGAGCCATGTCCTCGACTCAATCGCATCCAGGCTCCTACACGCACACCGGCATCACATACATAATTCTCATCCCCCTGTGAAAAAAAGGAAGGGAACGGCTGTAGTGAACCAGCGTTGAGCTTTGCGAACTCCTCGCTATCCTCAAACAATTCCGCCGTTTTCACCCGTTGCGGGGTTCCTGCGCGGTAGAGTTGATATAATCCCCACACATAGTGGCGATTCCAGCGTCGAAGTGATGGCAAATTCGGCTCGGTATGCACGCGGGTTGACCTGGATTCTTTGTCTTGGGGGTCATACGCATAGGTAAGTTCACGCGCATAGCGTTGAAAGCCGTTGCGTTGGAATAATTCTAATTCAGGTGTTTCATCTTCGACCTTCGCAAAGATCCGAAGAATACCGCGTGACGCGGCGACCTCGATCATATATTCAAGTAGCGCCACCAGAATATCTTCATTCTCAAGGTGGGCAAGATTGTGATTCAACATTGAGGCCAGATACGAGATGTCCCAGGCGGTATGAGCGGGACGTTCTCTGATCTGGGCAAAACCAAGGAGACGCCAGTGGTCTTCACAGATCCAGGTTCGTATCCTGGGATAGAGCGGAAGAAGCATGCGCAAAAGCGGTGATTGAGGCAACAGACGCTCCACCGGCTCCAGCGAGCAGACAAAACGAGCTACTTCTCGCTGCTTGCTACGAGCACGGTGGTCCATAGCGTAGATGATTCCCGGCAAATCTACATACAGCACGGGTCGTATCATCCACTACTCCTGCGTCGGGCAGGTCTATCTCATCTGAGGATGAGTCACCTACCGGTTGACGCCTTCAACTATGCGGAGAAAGTACTGATGGAAACGCGTATCGCCCGAAACTTCGGGATGAAATGCAGTGCCGAGTAAGTTCCCTTCACGAGCAGCAACGATGGTTCCATCGTCGAGCGTCGCCAATACCTCTACTTCGGGACCAACCGTTTCAATCAACGGGCCTCGAATAAAGAAGGTATGGAATGGCGCTTCTCCTAACGCGGGCACTGTAAGATCGGTTTCAAAACTTTCCCGCTGACTGCCAAACGCATTGCGACGGACGCGTATATCCATGCTTGCCAACAATGGTTGACCTGCAAGCGCGTTATCCGTCTCCTTCGCCAGTAAAATCAAACCTGCACAGGTTCCCCAGACCGGGATACCTTCACGGAGCTTCTGTTGTAGAGGCTCCCGCAAATCATAGACGACCATTAACTTACCAATAGTCGTACTTTCACCACCTGGAATTATTATACCATGTAATTTATCCAGATGCTCAGGGAGACGAATTGCGATACCTTCAGCACCCAGTTCTGCCAGCATCTTCAAATGCGCTTCGAAATCACCCTGTAAAGCTAATACGCCGATGCGTGGTCGAAAGTTGTATGTTTCCGTCATGAGTTTCCACGATTCCCTGCTCTGCGTCCAGCAATTACCAGCCGCGACGTGCCATCAATTGCTCTTCGGACAATACATCCAGATTAATACCAACCATTGGCTCACCCAGATTACGGGAAACCTCACCCAGAATCGCTGCATCCTGATAATGCGTGGTCGCCTTGACAATGGCTTTGGCTCGTGCCAGAGGATCACCTGACTTAAAGATACCGGAACCAACAAATATACCTTCCGCGCCCAGACGCATCATGAGTGCCGCGTCCGCAGGAGTTGCAACACCACCAGCAGAGAAGTTCACCACGGGCAGTTTGCCAGTCTGTGCAACTTCAAGGACCAGTTCATAGGGCGCACCCAGATTCTTGGCCTCGGTCATTAATTCTTCTTCGGGCAGGCTACGTAAACGACGAATGCCATCCTGAATGGTCCGCATGTGACGTACAGCCTCGACGACATTACCAGTTCCAGCCTCACCTTTTGTACGCATCATGGCCGCACCTTCGCCAATGCGGCGCAGAGCTTCGCCAAGGTCACGCGCACCACAGACAAATGGGACAGAGAACTGATGCTTGTTGACGTGGTAGCTCTCATCAGCAGGTGTTAATACTTCTGATTCGTCAATACAGTCAACGCCGATCGCCTGCAAAATCTCGGCCTCCACAAAATGACCAATACGACACTTCGCCATCACGGGAATGGTGACTGCTTCTTTGATCTGAATAATCAATTCAGGGTCACTCATACGCGCAACACCGCCGTGAGCACGAATATCAGCAGGCACACGCTCTAAAGCCATAACAGCTGAAGCACCAGCCTCCTCGGCGATTTTTGCCTGTTCGGCATTCACCACATCACAAATAACGCCGCCCTTCAACATTTCTGGAAAACTACGTTTGACCTGTATGGTTCCTGTCTGTTTTTGCATGGTAATACCACTCCTGGCTTGTCTAAGATCTTATTCCGCAACCCAACGTCACTGTCGTGACTGGTGCTACGCACTCAGTCTCGGATAAGTAGTAAGTAAGGAAGAAGATTCTTCTGAATGATGATAACGCTCGATTGTTGAGCGTCCATGATGAAAATTCTATCACAGGGGATTTTGATCTGCTACAGCCAATTGCGATTCCTGAAGCCAGCCATCTTTATTCGGCTGCTCTCTTGATCCGTAAAAGTTTCACTACAAGTTGTAAGCGCTTTTACCAGTGTTACATACATCTCAAGGGAATACCACCGCATATTCCTTTTAGGTATTTAAAAATATCTGTGAGTGAAAACAAGCTCAAGCTCATAGACCACCCGCATCTCCCCGTTGTATTACCTAAAAATGCACGAATACAGATGCCGCTCCTTTTTACGGGGAGCGGCATCTGTATTCGTGCATTTATGTCTGCCTGAGGCATGTCCTACATGCACTTACAGGAAAAGATAGGCGAGAGGCGTCGTCTTAATGCCAAAAATAATTACCAGCATCCTCTTCTGCTCGGAAGGAGCTGGCGCACTCCTATAAAATTGAAATGAATCTATATGTTGAAATTTTATTTGCTATCTAACAAATCCAGGCTCAGGCGTAATGCATGTTCAACTCGGTGCATTTCTTCAGGTGTAATCACACCACGTTTACGAATCAAACGCGATTTCTCAACTGTCATAATCTGCTCACACTTCACATCCGTTTCGTTTGTTAATCCATTTTCGGGACTAGGTGAAATACGGACATGAAGCGGCAATTCGCGCTCAGTCCGACTCATAGATGCCACTATCGTCAAGGGATACGATGCCGAGGCGTTCCCCCGGTCGTTCTGGATAATTAATGCTGGACGTGTACCCTGTTGCTCAGCGCCACGGCCAGGTGACCAGTTCACGTCCCAAATCTCCCCACGCCGAGGAACTGGAACTGATGCATACGCATCTTGCGAATGTTTCGGGCTGGGCAGCGTGTGCCTGGCCTCATTACTCATGCAAACATACCTTCAGACACAGCACAAAAATAGTACTGTGCATCTTCAAGAGTTTCTGGGAGTGTACTTAGATAAGCGTATGCTTCGTCGAGAGTCTGGTTAAGGGAGGAAAGTTCACGTTCACGTTTTTCGAGAATTGCCGACCTGACTAACTGGTAGTTGTCTTGCTTCATAAGGTCCATGATAGTTTCAACAACATCCCCCAGTGAGGACTCCAGTTCTACAGCCAAAGCCTTTAATTCTTTGTGCTGAGTGGACGGAATCTGTATCGATTTCCGAACGAGGTTCTCATGACGATAAAGGTCTGTATGTACTACAGCCATGAAGTTGCCTCCTAGTCATTACACGACGCCATTCTCTTCATATTTTAATGGGGGGTCTGGTAATTGTCAACAAAACTGGTGCAGATGCATCAGGAAAATGATCGAGACTCATGACTTTTTTCTTTCGCGGCAACAGCATGAATACCCTATTCTGACAGATCAATAACACGACTTCGTTACAAGTGTCAGGCTGATGGGCAACGTATATACATTTCCTTCTACCGACAAATCAGAGGCTGCACAAAATGCGCGTAGCACATATTTCGCTTATCTCTCAATGCTCCCTGTCATTCCCATTCTGCAATGCATACAGCCAGTACATTGCCACCTGTATGCCCATAAATGTATGCATCTTGCTGCTCACAGGATGAAAACATCCATGAATCTCAGACATATATGGACAGAATGACCACAATCGTTACGCTCGCTCTTTTAGCGCACGCCGCGCGCTCTCTATATGTTGTTCAAGCTCTCTCACACGCTCTTCAGATTGCTGGGTACGCCAGATTTGCAACGTCCTCTCATAACAGCCTAAAGCCTCATGAAGATATTTTTCGCCGTGCTCTCCTTCTGTTGTTTGACGTTGTGATAGCTCGGTGTATGCCAGACCAAGCACGTACATTGTCTGTGCCCACTCCTGTAACATGGTTTCACGAGTCTGAACCCGCAACGCCTCCTCATAACAGGCAATGGCATATTCCAGATAAGGTTTCTGCTCCTGATCCTGAAACTCTCGATAAGCATCACCTAATTTGCACTGTGTACGTGCCCATTCCTCCTGCAAATAATCATATTGATAGACAAGCAGTGCGGCACGATAACAGCCAATTGCCATCTGTACATTTTCCTGACGGGTGCCCAACTGAAGATCGAGATAGGTATTGCCCAATTCTTCCTGCGCTTTCGCCCATTCAAATGGTGATATTTGCCGATTATAGACCTCAAGGGCCGCACGCAAATGTTCAATCGCTCGTTGATAGTTCAGTTGTAATTCGTGCTGGTCCTCAATAGAGAGATGACGATAGGCCAGACCGAGATTATAATGAATATTCGCCCACGCCATCGGTACCTGCTCACGACGGTAGATGTCAAGGACGGCACGAAAACATTCAATCGCATGCTGAAGATGCGCTTGTAGATTGCCACCCGGCATATCAAGATAGGTCAGACCCAGCATATTCTGTGTTTTCGCCCACTCCGCAGGATAGACCTTTGGTGTGTAGACCTGCAATGCAGCACGGAAACAATCAACTGCCTTCTCCAACCGTTCTTGCTCATCCCCTTCCGACAATAAATTATAGGTAATACCCAGATTATTCTGCACCAGCGCCCACTCAACTGGAGCGTGCTCAGGCGTATAGACCTGTAAAGCTGACATATAACAGGTCAACGCATTGTGCAAATTACTCTCGATATCACCACCCGGCATATTGCGATACGCGTTCCCAATACTTTGCATAGCATCCGCCCAGTATCTGGGCTGTACAGCGCGGGTATTCACCTGTAAAGCTGCCTGATAGTGGATGATGGCCTTTTCGAGATTGGTTTGTCGTTCGCCACCTGGCAAAAATGAGTAGACATTCCCCAGACTATGCTGCGTACGTGCCCAATCATGAGCATGCTCAACCGGAGAGAAGACCTGTAAGGCTGCTTCATAACATCCAATAGCTTTCCGCAACGCCATATACCGATCTTCAGCGGGCAATTGACAATACAAACTTCCCAGTTCATGCTGCACCAGCGCCCACTCCAGAGGATACTGCTCGTGAGTGAAAATGTCGAGGCTTGCCTGAAAACAGGATAACGCTTTGCCAAGCTGTTCGCGACGACGACTACCGTATAAACAGCTATAGGTAATCCCTAATTCATATTGTCCCTTCGCCCATGCAACGGGATATTCATCACGCGTAAAGACTTCCAGGGATATTTGCAGCGCCGCTAACGACTTCTGCAAATTGGCCTCCCGCTCTCCAGAAAGCAGACTACGATAGATAAGGCCGATTCTTTGTTGCGTACTGGCCCACTTTTCTGGCGTTTCATTCAGTGAATAATATTCAAGAGCAGCATGGAAACAGGATAATGCTTGCTTATAATTACTTTGCATATCTGGCCCAAAAGCTGCACTACTATATTCTACCCCCTGCGCAAACTGAGCGTCAGCGACACTATGCTTTTCGTTATTGTCATTCATCGAGACTTCATCCTGAGGGTTTATGAGGCAGATTCCTATCAACGAACATGCACATAATACACAAAAACTATACTTATCTCATTCGGATTGTAAAATGCTATCTCCTGAATTGTCAACCACAGCAGACATAGCAGCGATATTTCTTCTGCCCGCTAAAACATATCTACATGCATGCAATATCATTTATATTAAAATATATATAACATACTCCATCACTTGTACAAACAAACTAATTTATTGTTACATTTATATACTATCAACGTTTATTACTATTGAATAGAGCCGTATACTGACCCTTATACTCTTAATATCCTTTTATGATCTTTGGCGGTAGGTAGTACATGGTAGTGGGATTTACTAGTCAGGAAGGATATATCCACGCATGCCAATATTTTCATCATTCCAGCAGTATTGTCAGACCATACGTCAACGACTGATCCTGGTTCTCCTTGGCGTTTCACTCTGTAGCATAGCAACGTATAGTATCAGCCTTGTTTTGCCGCCCATATATCAAGCAAATACGTTGATCAGAATGAACATGTCAGACACGGTTGGAGAAACACTCCAGAACCTTGCGGCAGACAATGCCGTTCTTGTGAGCAGCCCGGCGGTACTTCAGACTACGGCACAGATGCTTCATACAGTCTCGCCAACACAACTCAAACACAGCATCAGTGCATCAGCACTCAATAATACGCCCCTAATCACCATTCGAGCACATGCCTCAAACGAGCAACTCGCGATAACAATGGCAAATACCGTTGCAAATACATTTATTCAAATCCAGACGAACAATGAAACAAACCGTCTGCAACAAACCATGAACCATCTGGCACTCTACATCGGAAACGCTAAAATGACCCTGGACACCGCCCAACAACAACTGCTCTCGCTCCAACAAGAACATGCGATAACCCAGAGCGTTGAACAGCAACAGAGTATTGTTGATACGGATCAGTCAAACTATACTCAACTCTTAAACAGTTTCAGCCAACTACAAGTGCAAAAACTACAGGTAACCGATCTATTTAGCGTCATACAGACAGCAACCGCTGCCAGCGTTACTATCCTGAAGCCTCAAGTCTGGAAACTCACACTCCTTGCGGCGGCCAGCAGCCTGCTCCTGTTGCTCCTGCTGAGTATCACACGTCCGGGGAATACTCTCTGTTGTCGAGGAGCGATGCTAGCAAACAATTTGAGCAGGAGACGCCAACCATCATCCATGTTATCCTCAGCAGATGAAGCCTTATCACCCACCAGCGTCTCCCCCCAACAAAATGCTGAACTCATGATAACTCCGCTACCACAACTGAACACCCACGAGGAGAGATCCACACAGGAATTACCCATAAATAGATACATCGCGCCAGATACGCTGCCGCGAAAACCACAGGCCCATTTGCTGATCCCACCGGCACATCTCCCCTCACTACAACTATCATCTAATCCACAGTCGCTTATCAAGCGTTATCAGAATCAACAAACAATATCATCTATGCAGGAGCCGCAAGCACAACACATAAATGAAGAAGATGCGGCAGAGCCCGAGACACCATCACCACTCCCAATCATCACCAAAAAACTGGAGAAATATCTGCGACAGAAAAAAATGAACACACATCCAATAGCAGAGCGGAAACAATTCCATCCACATCCATCTCCACAACGCAACGAAAACACTGTTACACCACCGGAACAATATACTTGAGGACGAGAGAAAACAGCATACATTCCGCAAGTGACCGCTCTGATTACCAGAACAGTCACTTGCCCCCACCCACAAACAAAAAACGATATTGTGGCAACACGGGATATAACCATCTAAGACTGCGAAAGCAAATATCTATCCGGCACAATCCTCACCAGAATGGAAGAGCATATTATAGCGAATCATTCATTGCGTTAACATTTGTCAGAACAAGAAGAAAAGAGGACTTGAGCTGAGCATCTTTTGTGTACGCAGTCATGCAAACTATTACTTCTGGAATAATCTAGCTAACGCACGCACACGTGGCTCCTGACCCCAGATAGCCAGCATATGCTCATAAAGCGTATACACCTCACCAGACATCAGATCACTATGAATAGCCTGAGTAGCTTTAGCTGCTGCTTCCAGATAGACACAACTCTGCACCATATTGCCCAGGATAAGGGATGTATAGGCCCGATAACGCAGAAAATCCGCCCGCACCCGCGCCCCAGGAGCAGGCTGCAACCCATCAACTTGCGCCAACGCATCCCAGGCCAGCAGAGGCTGTCCCAGACGCAAGAAGACCAGACCTTGATAGAGATACAACATCGAACGATCACAATGTGTATAAGAAATGCACTCATCCTCTTCTGGCTTCGCAGGAA
>Ga0310811_10003146_pt1 | contig 20740 bp, 23 predicted proteins | sample YCmetagenome_FD_207642 | JGI IMG/M metagenome (GOLD analysis project Ga0310811, IMG submission 207642) | Soil microbial communities from experimental microcosm in Duke University, North Carolina, United States - YC | ecosystem: Engineered > Artificial ecosystem > Soil microcosm > Unclassified ...
TCGGCTCGACGCATGGCGATACAGCCAAGCACGAACAACTCGGCGGCATCATGGCCTGCGATCGCGCCGAGGACTGGGGCGCGACCAAGCACCGGTATTGGTACACCGGCCATGTGCATTCCAAGGGCGTGAAGGAACTGCCTGGCGTCGTCTGTGAGTCTTTCCGGACGCTCGCCGCACAGGACGCTTACGCTGCCGGACACGGTTACCGGGCTGGCCGGGATATGTGCTGCATCGTCCATCACCGCGAACACGGCGAGATTGAAAGACATCGCTGCGATGTCGGCATGCTGGAAGCGGCTTGAGTAAAAAGTGGCGACTCGCCGCAAGCCGAGAAGTGATTTCCGCCTGATACCGGCCAATAACCGAAACAACCCCATGAATGAGGCCACGCATGGCAGGAACATGCGGCGCCCGCACGCGCTCGGGAGCACCGTGCAAACGGGCTCCAATGGAAGGCAGGACGCGCTGCAAACTTCATGGCGGTGCCAGCACTGGCGCGCCGAAGGGCAACAGTAACGCCGTCAAGCACGGCTTCTACTCCGACGCCCTGCTCCCCGACGAGCGCCTTCTCTACGAGCGCGCCGAAGTTGGCTCACTTGACGACGAGATCCGGCTAGCTCGGGTCAAGTTGCACCGTTACGTGCGCCTCTCCGGTTCGATCGAGTTGCAGGACATGGTCGACGGCGCATTGGAAGTCACGCGCAAGATCGGCATGGCCTACGACCCGGCGACCGAAGACATGGCGCCGTATGACAAGAAAGAGTTCAAGGCCGCGGCTCCCGACTATGCCGATCTGATCATTCGCCAGGTTGATTTGATACGGAAGCTGGAGCTGGCCCGGCGCGATCTGAGGGCCGACGAAGACGAGAACGCACCTGAATCGATCCGCATTACAGTGCGCCGAGCAAAACGAGATGAGTGAACTTGAAGTCGACCTGGCGCTGACTGAGCCGCAGGAAGACTTCATCTTCTCCGAAGACCAGTTCCCCGCGTTCGTTGGTGGATTTGGCGCAGGGAAATCTGACGCGCTCGTGACGCGTCTGATGATGAAGAAGTTGGCCTATCCGCAGTTCAACGTGGGCTACTTTGCGCCGACGTATGACCTGATCAGCCTCATTGCATGGCCGAAGTTCGAGGAACGCCTGGATGCGATGAAGATCCGGCACAAGCTGAACAAGTCGGACAAGGAAATGAAGATCGGGACCGGCGGAAGCGTGATTTTCCGCACGCTGGACAATCCCGATCGCATCGTTGGCTTTGAAATCTCCGATGGCGGGATCGATGAGTTCGACACGCTTGAGGAAAAGAAGGCTGGCAACGCATGGCGCAAATGCCTGGCCCGGTGCCGGAAGAAAAAGCCCGATGGCGAGTTGAATTCGCTTGCCATTGCGACAACGCCCGAAGGGTTTCGATACGTCTATCAGGTATGGGGCAAAGAGCCGAAGCCGGGTTATCGGCTCTACCGCGCACCGACCTCGAGCAATCCGTTCCTGCCGGATGGGTATGTCGACCAGTTGCGGGCGATCTACCCTGCGAATCTGCTGGCCGCGTACCTCGAAGGTCTATTCGTCAACCTGACGAGCGGTGCGGTCTACCCGGAATTCTCGCGCACGCTGAATCACTGCGATACCGAGATTCAACCGGGCGAAGTCCTGTATTCGGGAAACGACTTCAACGTCAACAACATGTCCACGGTCATTTATGTGATGCGTGGCGGCCATCCTCATGCGGTTGCCGAGTTGACGAAGCAGCGCGACACGCCAGCCATGGCGCAGTCCATGAAAGAGCGTTTTGGCGGCCACGAGATCATCGTCTTTCCCGACGCCAGCGGAAAGAACACCAGTAGCAAGAGCGCCAGCGTTTCCGATCTGACGATTCTACAGAACGCAGGGTTCAAGATCCGCGCGCACTCGACGAATCCGCGCGTGAAGGATCGCGTCAATGCGGTCAATGCGCTAATCCTCAATGGTGACGGCGAGCGGCGTCTGATGGTCAACACGAAGAACTGTCCTGAGTTGACGGAATGCCTTGAGCAACAGGTGTACGACGACAATGGCGAGCCCGACAAGAAATCGGGAAAGGACCACATGTGCGACGCCGCGGGCTACCCGCTCGCTTACATGTTCCCGGTCGCCAAACCGACTGTCACGCACAGCACGCACGTCCCCCACATGAATCGTTGATATGTTCAAAACCATCCAGCAGAAGCTGCCGCGAGATAAGGACTTGCCGGAGCGGACATTTCGCCTCCAAGTCCTGCAGCGCGTGCTGAATGGCACGCTGTACGACGAACTGCCGCATGCTTTCCACGAGGAAAAGACGGGTGCAGATGAGTATGTGCCGCTGCGTGAGCGCCGGCCCTGTGTGCGATCGAATCTCTGCAGAACCGTTGTGGACGACTCCGTCTCGCTCCTGTTCTCCGAGGGACACTTCCCGACCGTCGAACTGAAGGCGCCAGATCAGAAAGCGGCGATCACCAAGCTGATCAAAGAGATCAAGCTAAATGAGGTCATGATTGACGCCGCGACGCGCGGGTCGGTTGGCTCTGTCGCGATCCTGTTCCGCGTGCTCGAAAAGCGCGTGTTCCTGGATGTGTCAAGCACGGATTTCCTGACGCCGAAATGGAATCCAAAGGCGCCCGATACGCTGCTTGAGGTGGTCGAGAAGTACAAGGTCAGCGGCCAGGCGCTAGCCGATCAGGGCTACACGATTGCGACCGATGATCTGAACGCGCCGTTCTGGTTTCAGCGGGTGTGGGACGAGAGTGCGGAGTCATGGTTTATCCCCTGGAAGGTGGCCGCCGAAGACCAGGCGCCGAAGATCGACGAGGCGAAAACCGTCACGCACAAGCTCGGCTTCGTGCCGGTCGTCTGGGTCAAAAATCTTCCAGGAGGTGATTCGGTTGACGGTCTGCCGACATTCCCCAATGAAGCCATTGAGACGCAGATCGAGATCGATTATCAACTCTCGCAGGCTGGTCGCGGCCTGAAATACACGTCCGATCCAACGCTGCTTATCAAAGAGCCGGCGTTCGGTGAGCAGGGCCCGACCGTCAAAGGCGCGGCCAATGCGATCAAGGTCAGCGCCGATGGCGACGCCAAACTGCTCGAAATCAACGGCACGGGCGCCGCTGCGGTACTCGATTACGTCAAGCATTTGCGTGAAATTGCGCTGGAAGTGATGCACGGCAACCAGACGTCGCCGGAAAAGATGGCATCGGTGCAGTCTGGCCGGGCGATGGAAATGGCTCAACAGGCGCTGGTGAACCTCGCCGACCGACTGCGCATCAGTTACGGCGAAGGTGCCCTGCACGAGATCATCTGCATGATCGCTAAGGCATCGCAGTCGTTCAAGCTCACGTTCAGGGATGGAGAGGCGGTCGGCAAGATCGATCACAAGAACGGCATTGCCCTGCGCTGGCCGGCATGGTTTGCGCCGACGCTGAACGATATGCAGGCGCGCGCCAATACGCTCAAGACACTCTGCGATTCGGGTCTGCTCAGCCGCGAAACGGCGATCAAGATCCTGGCTGCCGAGTACGACATTGAGGACGCCAAGGCTGAAAAGCTTCTGGCCGATGCCGACATGGCGCAGCGCAATGCTGACGCCAAGAAGGCCGTCGCGATCAACGAATAACCGCACTACCCCGGCTTGATGCCGGATCTACAACAGGTCGCTAGATGCGGCCTTTTTCTTTTGTGAGGGCTAGATGCCTAATCTGCTTCGCCAGTTGATGCTGCAAAACCGCCTGATGGAAGGTGAGCCGGTCGATCCGGGTTCTTCCGCTCCGTCTGCAACTCCGCCTACCGTGGCCGGCAAGGAGACGTTCTCCCGCGAATACGTGCAGGAACTGCGCCAGGAAAACGCCAGCTACCGCACCCGCGCCATCGAAGCTGAAAAGAAGGCTCAGGAAGCCGCCGACTCAGCGAAGAAAGCGCAGGACGAGGCCGAAGCAAAAGCCGCCAAGGCCGCTGCTGACGCTGACGCCAAGGTGAAGGACGGGCACTCCGCAGCAGATCAGCGCGTTATCCGCGCAGAACTCAAGGCCGAAGCACTCAAAGCCGGCATGGTGGACCTTGACGGTCTCAAGCTGGCCGATCTGTCGGCAATCAAGATCGACGACAAAGGCGAAGTGACTGGCGCGACCGAACTGATGGCGGCTTTGAAGGAATCGAAGCCGTACCTGTTCAAGGAGGCGACGAGTTCAAGCAGCACCAGCACCCCACCGAAGAAAGACCCGCCGAAGCCCTTCGACGCGCGCACCGCGACGCCAGAAGAGCGCGCGGCCAAGGCCCGTGAAATGGGCCTGAACATCAAGCATTAACCGAAGTATCTGCAACGCCCCGTGAGTCCTGACGACGAGGGGAAGCGAAAGCAATTTCCCCTTTTCCGATAGGACTCATCCATCATGGCATTGAACAATCTGCCGGCCTCGCTGCAAAGCGTTATCCAGACCGGCTTCCTGGAACATCAATTCGGCCTCCCGCTGAAGGCCAAGCTCGGCTTCCGTGCGATCGCCGACCGCGTTCCCTTCACCGCGAACATCGGTGAAACGATCACCAAGACGCGTACCGGCCTTCTGCAGGCTGTGACGACCCCGATGGCACCCGCTGCCAACAGCGACATCACATCGGGTCTTACGCCGCAGAACTACTCGGTCGAACAGTACATTCTGTCGGTCGCGCAGTACGCTGCGAACATGCAACTGAACATCGTGACGCAAAAGGTCGCGATCTCGGACCTGTTCCTGCGCAACGCTTACGCCCTTGGCGAGCAAGCTTTCCGCTCGGTCGACACTCTGGCCCAGCAGTCGCTGTTCAATACGTACCTGGGCGGCAATACGCGCGTGCGCACCACGTTGGGCGCCCCGGCTGCAACGATCTCGGTCGATGACATCCGTGGCTTCCAGCAAACGCTGAACAGCTCTGGCCAAGTCGTTGCGGTATCGGGTTCGAATCCGGTCAACGTCACGATCGGCTCGAATGTCTACCCGCTGACGGGCTTTGCGGCTGACGGATCGAACGTGTCGACGACGCCCGGCGGCATCTCGGGCACGCTGACGTTCTCGGGCAATGTGACCGTCGCTGACGGCACTGCCCTGAATGCTGTCGTGTCGGCTGTCGCTCCGTATGTCATCCGCCCAAGCCTGACGTCGAACAACACGATGGCCGCGACCACGGCTGCGATCTCGGCAACGAACGACATCAACAGCGGTCGCCTGACCATGCAGATGGTTCTGCAGGCGAAAGCCACGATGCAGGCCAACGCTGTGCCGGTGGTTGACGCGACGGGCATGTATCACCTGTACGTCGACCCGATGCAGGCGACGGGCCTCTATGCCGATCCGGCATTCCAGCAATTCTTCCGCGGTCAGATCACCAGCGAAGAATATCGCCAGGGTGTGATCGCCGAGATGCTGGGCGTGCGCATCGAGGAAACCAACCTCAACCCGGTGCAGACGCTGGCCGGCGTGGGTACGGTTCGCCGCGGTCTGCTCGTTGGCCAGGGCGCACTCGTCGAAGGCCAGTTCACGAACGAAGCCTACAGCGAAGCGCTCGCCACGGTCGACAAGGACGAGCTCATCACGATCATCGAAGGCATCGCCCACGTGACGCGTGAGCCGCTGGACGCGCTCAAGCAGGTCGTGACGCAAACGTGGTCGTACATCGGCGGCTTTGTGGTTCCGACCGACGTGACCACGAACCCGAACACGATCCCGACCGCCACGAACTCGGCGGCCAAGCGCGGGATCATGCTCGAGTCGCTCTAATCGGCAATACGGGAGGGCTAACCCTCCCGTTTTTCAGGAGTCGAGATGGCAAGACCATCGAAAGCAACACCCGACGACGCGCCGGAGCAGCAAGCCGAGCGCTTCATTCTGAAAAAGAATCACGGTCTCATTGAGGACGGACGCACGTGCCAGTTCTATGCGGCCGGCACCGAATTCGATCCCGCAACGGACGCAAAAACCATCGCAGCGCTTGTGCAGGCTGGCGCAATCTTCGAGTAACCCATGCCTTTCGTCGCCTACACCTTCACCGATGCGCAACTCGTCGACATCCGGCGCTATTGCGGGTATCCGGCGTATGGCGATGGCGCTGTGGTATTTCCTGCACCATGGCTCCAGCGCAACTATCTGGCGCTTGAATACCGCCTGCAGCACATCAGCACGAGCGAAGGCGCGGTAGTCGTCAACACGTATCTGACGAATCTCGCGACGCTTGAGAACGCGATCCCGACGACGAGCGATAACCTCGATACTGCGCAGGCTGCAGTATGGACTCACAACAAAAACGAGTTGCGCGACCGTGAGGCGCTGTTCGATTCGTGGCGCCGTCGTTTGTGCAACTTTCTCGGCGTGCCGGCTGGCCCTCAATTCGGCGGTCCATCGAATAGTCTGGTGGTCTGATGGCGACGTTCGCGACGATCCAGCAGAAAATCTACCGCGGCTACGGGATCAGCGCGAAGCATCTCGGCCCATCCTACAACCTCTTTCGCCCAAGCTCGCCGATCAGCCCGCTGTCAGCCGGTCCGGTCACAACACTGAACGCCTCGTTCAACGCCGAAGACATGACCTACGGGCGGCCGAACAAGTACGGAAAGCCGACATGGTTCTGTCTCGTCGATGGCTCGCAGGTGCTGGTCGGCGATTACCTGATCAACGACACGCAGACGTTCTTCATCGCTGCCATGCAGCCGATCCTGCCGATTCTAGCGGTCGACTGTAACCGGATGATCAATGTACTGAGGCCGCAGCAGCAGACGGGCCTGGGTGCGGTGGGATATGGCGGCGATACCGACGCAAACGAAACTCCGCTGATGACTGGTTGGCCGGCTTCAGTGCTTCAAGGCACCAAAGGCGAAAAGAATGAAACCAACTTGCCAGGCGATGTGCGCAATCCATGGTGGCAAATGTTGATGCCAGCGTTTTCAGGTGTCGTACTGCAAAGCGCCGACATCGTCACGGATGACATAGGACGTCGATACATCGTCTCGAGCGCCGAACTGACCGATCTGGGTTGGCGGTGCACGATGATGTCCGCGCAAACATGATATGGCCGATGAATATGATGTGATGGACGTGCTGTCTGCCATGAGCGCGCAGGCCCTGTATCCGAATGGTACGGGGCAGCCCTCTGTGGCTGGAACCCCGGTGATCACCTACCCTGGTTGGCCGACGCGCTCACGTCTGGATGCAGATCTCGCGGTTGGCAAGGTGCACGTAACCGTATTCGCCCGTCCGGAAGAGAAGAACACGACACGGTACATGACGCAGACTCAATCTGCGCCCGCGACTACGCCGACGCTCACGCTTACCGCGGCTGGCCAGGCGGTGACGGTCGGCGGTGCAATGCCATCACCATTCACACCGCACAATCTCGCCGTGTTCGTGAATGGCAAGCCGTACCCGTATGCAGTGCAGCAGTCGGACACGCTGACAAGCATCGCGACGGCGCTGGCCGCACTCATTGCGGTCGATGTCGCCGGCACCGCTAGTAGCGGAGCCCTAATCACGGTCGCTGCAGGCGCGAAAGTAGGTGCACTCCGCGTTGGAACGAGCAGCGTCGGTTTGCGAGAAGTCAGCCGGCAAGAGCGACGCTTTCAGATCACGGTTTGGGCTGACACGCCAGATCACCGGAAGGCGGTCGTGAGGCCAATCAAGGCGCTACTGGCAGATAGCTTCTTCATCACCCTGGCCGATGGCACCGCAGGTCGCCTGATCTATGTCGGCGGCGGTGGCCCGAACGACAATCCGCAAGACGCCAAGCTCTACCGACACGATCTGTTCTATTCGTGCGAGTACGGCACTACTGTTGCCGATCCGCAATACCAGATCATTGCAAACGAAACGAACCGCGCCGAAGATGGCTCAAGTCAGCCGCCGGTAGTTACAACATATCAGTGAGGCAGCAATGCAACTTCGAGTTATTGAGCCGTTTGGCGGCTATGAGCAAGGCGCGCTGATCAGCGATGCAAAAGCAGTCGCCGCGGTGCTTGCGTCGACACAGGCGCAGTACGTGGTGCGGGTAGCGGACGACCCCGCGCCCACAGCAGACACGAGTAAGTAGTCCCCTTCCGCACACAACCCGGCCGAGCGCCGGGTTTTTCGTTTCTAGACCCGCCATGCGCGGGCTTTTTCTTTTCTGGAGCCGCGTATGACGGTCGTACAACAGGGCAGCGTCAATCTGACCGCCCAGCAGGTGCCAGGCATCCTGGTTCAGATTGTCCCGCCGGGCCAGGCTCCGATCAATGGCGTCCCCAGCAACATTGTTGGCAAGGTCGGCATTGCGTCATGGGGCCCGGTTGGCATCCCCGTTTTCGCCACCGCGTACAACGATGCGGCGCCAAAATTCGGCAACATGCAGGTCCGCAAATACGACCTGATGACGTCGATGTGGAACTCGAGCCAGCAGGGGAATCAGGGCGCTTATGCTTTGGTGCGCGTCACTGACGGCACTGACACGGCCGCTACCGCCGCGCTCGGCACGACCTACGTCACGCTGACGGCGAAATACACCGGCACGCTCGGCAATACCCTATCGGCCACTCTCTCGACCGGTACGAAGGCCAACACGTCCAAGCTGACCATTTCGGCACCAGGATTCACGGCCGAGGTGTTTGACAACATCCCAGGCACTGCCGGCACGTTGCGTGATGCGATCGTACTGGCCGTCAACAACGGTAACAGTCAGTTTCGCGGCCCTTCGGCTCTCGTCGTTGCTTCGGCTGGCGCGAGTTCGACCGCCCCGACCATTCCGACCACAGTCACATTCGCATCGGGCACGGACGGCGCGACCACAATCACCAGTTCGGCGATGCTTGGCGTCGATACCGCTCCGCGCAAGGGCATGTACGCACTTCGCATGACGGGCGTATCGGTCGGTGAGCTGGTCGACTGCGACGATACGACTAGCTACACCAACCAGATTGCTTTCGGCCTCTCGGAAGGCGTCTACATGGTCATGGTCGGCCCAGCGGGTGACACGATCAGCAACGCCATTTCCGCGAAGGCTACAGCAGGCATTGACTCATACGCCGGGAAAATCCTGTTTGGTGACTGGGTCTACATCAACGACACGGTCAACAACCAAGTTCGCCTGACTTCGCCGCAAGCCTTCATCACGGGTTACTTCGCGAACGCATCGCCGCAGAATTCGTCGCTGAACAAGCAGTTGCAGGGCATCGTCGGAACGCAGCGCACGTACAGCGGCCAGCCGTATTCTCAAGCCGAACTGTTGCAGTTGGTGCAGGCCGGTATCGACCTGATCACGAACCCGTCGCCGGGCGGCAACTACTTCAGCGCTGTCATCGGACTGAACACGAGTTCCGATCAGGCTCTGCATGAAGATTCGTACACGCGTCTCACGAACTATATCGCCTACAGCATCAATGCATGGGGCGGGAAGTTCGTCGGCAAGTTGCAAGGCTTCCAGACGTATGACCAGACGCGCGCGGAAGCCTATGCGGGCCTCGCCCAGTTCCTGCAGAACATGCAGGACGTCGGCATGATCGATTCGTACAAGGTAACGCTTGACAAGTCGAACAACTCCGACGCCCGAATCATGCAGGGCTGGATGCAGGCCGATGTACAGGCTCGCTACAAGGCTGTTGTCCGCAACTTCCTGGTGAATCTCCAAGGCGGCCAGACGACCGTCATCGTCAAACCGGCCGGCGCCTAAGCCTCCCTACTCCCAATTTTGACCCCGCTGCGGCGGGGTTTTCTCGTTTAAGGAGGCAGCAATGCCGCAAAACGGTTATTCGATCGGTCGTGATGTGACGCTTGTCGTCCAGACGCCGAACGGAGCGCTGACCCTGAATAAGGTCACCAAATTCAGCGCCAAGCAGGAAATGACGGATGTCCGTGTCAAGCGGCTGGACGGCATCACTGACCGTCTCCGCTTTTTCGATGGCTGGACGGGTTCGTTTGACATCGAGCGTCAGGATAGCGTCATTGACGACTATTTCGCGCAACTCGAAGCGAACTACTACGCCGGCATCAACGAGCAGCCGTGCCAGATTTACGAAACACACACCGAGCCGAACGGCGCCACCACTCAGTATCGCTATGACGGCGTGCTCCTATCGCTGACAGACGCCGGCGAATGGATGGGCGATTCGACTGTGAAAATCACCCTGAACTGGACCGGCTCGCGTCGCACCAAGACCGCATAAGGCAAAACATGACGAAAGTCACAGTGAATCAGACGGATCAAACGCCGTCGCAACAGATCGTCGCTCAAGCCAAGGCGGAAGTCGTCACCACTGACGAGCGCGGCCGGGAAATCAAGTTGCGCAAGCCCGGTCCGCTCAACAAATTGCGATTCTTTGATGCAATGGGCGAGTCCTCGGCCAATCCGCTGTGGGCGGGCATCGTCGCGCAATTGATGTACGTGTCCGCAATCGATGGTGATGCGGTTCCGACACCGACAACCAAGCGCGAAATCGAAGCTCTCTACCAGCGCCTCGACGAAGAAGGCATGGCAGCGATCGGCGCCGCCCTCCCTGGAAATTTCGGACTGTCGAAATCGGAGGTGGACGAAGCGACGGCAAAAAAATAGTTTCCAACCCGGCGATACGCAATGCAGTCTGGCTGATTTCTCACGGCTTTGACTTCGACATTGCATTCTCGCTGGACGAGACTACGTGCGCCGCTTTTTCCATCATCGTGTCTGAGCAGCAGCAGGGCGTGACCTTCAACTGGAGCACGAAAGAGTTCGTGAGGAAAGAATGAAGGAGTTCAAGAGCTTTGGTGCATTCGCACTGCACCTCGAGCGACTCGCGGCTACTTCCGGCACAGTCAAGCATCACATCCTGGATAAGGCTAGCGAGGAAGTTCAGAAAACCGCGCAGGGAATGATCGGCGATTACCAGCAGGCGATCGGCCCCTACCCCGCGTGGGAAGAACTGGCGGATCGCACTAAAGCCGAGCGCTCGCGTCTTGGCTACTCGGAGAATGATCCGGGCTTCCGCACTGGCGCGATGCAACGATCGGTTTCGCGTACAGTTTCCGGCGAAGAAATGGCTGTCGGCTCCAATGACCCGCACATCGTCTGGTTCGATATGGGCACGCCGAATCAGCCGCCGCGTCCGATATTTGGCCCCGCCTCCCTACACAGCATGGGCCGCGTCAAAACGATCATCGGATCTACGGCGCTCGCGTGGCTTGCTGGTGCGGGTTGGCTCAAGCCTCGCCTCAAGTCCTCCTGAAATACGCGAACAGGAATATCACCCAGGCGATTGCGAGATAAACGCCGACGTACGGCAACAGCATGATGCCCATTGGAGATATGACCGCTAGCCAGCGATTCATCGGTGGCCTGTGTGCCCAGCGGGCGCGCCAGCCAATTGCATGACCGCTCATGCTCTGTATCCGTGGTTTCGGATATTGCACCCACGACACATGATCCGCCAGCCATTCGTGCGTTCGATAGACGAATCGCATACCGCCTCCATCTGGTAGGTGTTTGAGTTTAATACAAAATGATCGACGCATACGCGATTGGCACAACACTCAAGCTGCATGACCTGATCACGCCGCAATTGCTGAAGCTGTCGCAGCAATTCGCCAAGGTTGATGCGCTGGCGGTTCAGGTCAACAAGCGCCTGAAGATCATGGGTGCGGAGGTTGCCGGCATCAGGAATCTATCCGTCGCGGCGGCGAAACTGGATCTTGGACTAAAAGGCGTTGGCGACCAGGCTATCGTCGCCGAGAAGAGGCTGCGCAGCATCAACGGCGCTATCCCGACCAGCGGAATCGGGCTTGAGCGCGAACTTAACCGCGCCAATATCGAGGCCGATCTTCTGGAACGACGCCTTGCCGCGATCCGTGCTGCGGGACGCATGCCGGGAGGCGGCGGAATCCCTCCGATCCTGCCTGGTCCGGGCGGACGAGGTGGATCTGGCGGCGGCGGTCGTCGAGGTGGCCACATTCATGGCGGCAACATGCACGTCGGTCCCGGTGGGTTTGGGATCGGCGGTGTCGGCATGGGCCTCGCAACGGACATGCTTGTCCCGCTGGCGGCGGCCGGCGCGTCGATCTACGTCGGCCACAAGTTCTATGAAGCCGCGAAAGACTATGACATGGCTTTCGCGCGGTTCCGCACGCTGAACCTGGGCGACAAGGTCAACCAGGACGCCAATGCTTTCGCGCGCGGCACCAAGCAGTTTGGCGTGTCGATGACGGAGCGCATGACGGTTCTTCGTGACATGCACGAGGTCATGGGCAGCTATGAAGAAGCCAAGGCCGTTACTCCACTCTTCACCCGCATGCTTGCTGCGAACCGCGGCGTGTTTGGTGAGGAAGGCAACAAGTTTGATACGAAGACTTTCCAGGCGCTCGGAAAGGTCATCGAAATGCGCGGCGGCACATCGTCCCCCGATGAGATGTTCAAGCAGGCCGACTTTGCGCAGAAGGTTCTAACTGGCTCTGCGGGGCTCGTCACGCCGACTGATTTGCTCGCCTTCATGAAGACTGGCGGCGTAGCGGCCCGGCTGCTTTCGAATCAAGCGTTCTATGCGCAATCCGCGCCGATGATCCAGGAAATGGGCGGCAGCCGCTTCGGTACTGCACTCATGAGCGCACACCAGAATCTGGCGATGGGCCGCGGCTCTCTGAAATCGATGAAAGAGGCCGCGCGGATCGGATTGATCGATCCAAGCATGATTGAGTACACCAAGATCGGCACGATCAAACAGGTCTTGCCTGGCGCGCTGAAGGACGAGGGTCTCTACAACCAGTCGAAGTATGAATGGTTGATGAATGTGCTGATCCCCGCAATTCGAAACGGCGGTGTGCGTGGGCATGACGGCCTCGTCACGGGCGACAAGATCACCGACGACCAGATCGTCAACGAGTTGAATACTCTTTTCAGCCAGCGGACGGCCAGCAACGCTTTTGCGCAGATGTACCTGCAGCGCCACAAGATCGACAAGAACATTGCCGTAACCACGGGCGCGATGGGTATTACCGAGCTTGAAAGGCAGTACCAAAAATCGCCACAAGGCGCTGAAGATGAGTTTCGCTCCGCATGGACGGACTTTAAGACAGTGTTTGGGGCAAGCATGCTTCCTCAAGTCACGAATATGCTTAAAGTCGGCTCCGAAATGCTGCGTTCTCTTGCGACGGTAGCGGATAGCCCGGCATTCAAGGCGATCCAGGGCTTCACCAATGGCGCGGTGCATGCATTTGCATGGCCGTATCGGTTGATGTTCGGCAACGCCAATGCAGCGGAGCCCGGGGCCGGCGCAGCGCCAATCAATCCGGTGGCACCTCGCACCACCATGAGCAACACCATGAAGGGGACCGTGCATCTGGACGGTCGCCTGGTGGGCGACTTTATGGCAGACCACATGGGACGGCAGGCAAATCGCCCGCTGACCGGTACAACCAGTTTTGACATGTCCATGGGTCTTCCTACGCCCGGCCTGAGCTACCAACGATGACTCCAGACACCCTCCTGACCCTCGGCGGAATCAGCTTTTACCAGTTCGAGGTTCCGGAGTCGATCGGATTCGGCGGTGAGCAGCGCCTCTCGGTTCACGAACTCATTGGCGGCCAGAAGGTTGTCGACGCTATGGGCGCGTTTTCCGAGCCCCTGGCGTGGTCGGGCCGGTTCCGCGGTCAGACTGCTCTTGACCGCGCCCGATACGTGGACGGCCTCCGGATTTCCGGTCAGGCAACCAACGTCACCTGGTCGGAGTTCTCGTATCTGGTCATCATCCGGCGTTTCCTGCCGGTCTATGAGCGCTTCTATGAGATTCCCTACCGGATTGAGTGCGAGGTCATCGCAGACCTCACGCAGGCGGTCACCTCACTGTCTACGCAGGGTCCGGACGGCCTGATCAACGGCGATGTGTCGTTTGCGAGCGGCCTGCTTGACAAGATTGGCAGTCCCGCCCTGACGAGCGCATTCCAGTCGGTGCAGAGCGCCATCTCATCGGTCTCAAGCTTCGCTACTGCAGCGCAAAGCCAGTTGAACGGTGTCCTTCAGCCAATCCAGCAGTTCCGGCTACAGGTTCAGACGCTGACGGCGCAAACAAATAACGCGCTGATTAATGTGACGACGCTCGGCGGCATCCTGCCGAACAATCCGCTGTCGCAAAACGTGGCGAATCTCACGAATACGCTTTCCGCAGCCCAGCAGATTCCCTTGCTGATCAACCTTGACCGGGTGACTGGCCGCATTGGCGCCAATGTTGGTTCTTTGTACCTGAGCGCCAGGCAATCGACGATGGCCGGCGGAAACCTGATGCAGATAGCCGCCAAGGAATACGGCGATTTCCGCGCCTGGACTGGCCTTGCAAAGGCCAATCCGCAGTTGGGCGGCGATCCCCAATTGACGGGCATCAACACGATCACGATTCCGCCGAACGCGGATAACTCTGGCGGCGTTCTCAACTCGTAATGGCCTATCTCAACCAGGTTCCCGCGCAATCGATGGCGCGTCAGCCTCGCGCGATCGTCAAGATCAATGACGCGATCGTGCCGGGCTGGGTTGACTTCACGACCGATAGCAACTCGTTTTACTCGGCTGACACGTTCCGCGTCACGTTTGCGACGTCTCTACTGCCTGACGCTTTCAACGTCGAATGGTTTTCGACAGTCACCGAGGCATTCGTTGAGATATTTGCGGGCTTCCCGTCTGATGCTGCGAATTTCTCTGTCGCCGATCTAACGAGCCAGATTTATGGACGTATCGATGACATCGACTTCGACCCGTGCGGGACATCGATTACCGTCACCGGTCGCGATCTGACTGCGGCACTCATCGACACCAAGTTGACCGACCAATGGAACAACCTCACTGCCTCGCAAGTCGCGACGCAGCTTGCGAACAAGCACGGATTGACGCCGCAAGTCACGGCAACAAAGGAAATCGTCGGGAAGTACTATCAAATCGACCACGTACGAATCAATGCCGAGCGTAGCGAATGGGATCTCCTGGCATGGCTGGCGGCTGAGGCAGGGTTCGTCGTCTACGCCAAAGGCCATACGCTCTACTTTGGCCCCGATCCGCGCACGCCGGACACACCGTATCTAGTCCGCTGGCAAGGTCCGACAGACGAGATCGGATATTCGACGATGAATGGGGGTCGTGCCCGTTTCCGGCGCAGTCTGACGGTCGCCAAGGGCGTGACTGTCGGCATCCATAGCTGGAACGACAAGCAAAAGAAGGGGTTTGACGCCTACTACCCAAGCAAGCCAAAGGCTATTCAGGCAGGCAAGGCTAGCCCGTTCGGCAACACGCAGACCTACGAATTCGATGTCGCGAACCTGACTCAGCAGCAAGCGGTCGCGCGAGCCCAGGCGCTCTACAACCAGATCATCAGGCATGAAGTGAATCTCCAGTATGACGCCCCCGCGGATGACCTCCTCAGCGCTCGCGTCATGATCCAGACCGAAGGATTTCCGGGCAGTTTCAACCAGACGTTTTATGTCGACTCGGTAACCCGGGAATTCAGTCTCGCTGCCGGCTATTCAATGCATGCCCGAGCGAAAAATCACAACCCCGATCTGCAAGTCACCAATCTGGCCGCATGAGACAACTTGAAAACGCGATCACGATGCGCGCTGCTCTCGCGGCTGCGCAGAAGATCTCGCGCGTGCATGGCTTGGTGGCGAGCTACGACCCGAATACCTACTCGGTGAAGGTCACGCTGCAGCCGAGTGGCGTTCTGACGGGCTGGATTCCCATCCTGACCGGTGCAATCGGGCAGGGCTATGGCGTTGCATATGGCCCGCAGATCGGGGACCAGGCGATAGTCGATTTCGCCAATGGCGACGTCGAAGCGCCGACCGTCACAGGCTTTATTTTCAGCGATTCCGATAGGCCGCCTCCCGTGCCCAGCGGCGAATTGTGGGCTGTGCAGAAGTCGGGTTCGCTCGTGAAGATGCACAACGACGGCACGATCCAGGTGACCGCGGCGTCGACTATTACCTACACGGCGACCCAGCATCATTTTATCGGTCCCGTGCAGATGGACGACACACTGAATGTAACGCAAACCATCAGCGGCGAAGGCGGCATCACGATCTCGGGAGATAACGGAAGCGGGCACGCGTCGACTGTAACCGGCAACATGAACATGGTCGGCAACCTCAACACGACCGGCACTGTCACTAATAACGGCAAGAACATCGGCAGCACCCACGTTCACTCGAACGGCAATGGCGGTGCAAATACGGGCGCTCCGGTATGACGCAACAACTTCTATCTGACCTGGATCACTGGTATGGCGGCGATGTCGGAGCCGCCACGACTGGCGATTTCTCGGGCTCAACGGGTGATATGCGCAGTCAGCAGCGCATCGTGCGGCGCCTGTGCACCAATCCAGAGGAATACATCTTTCACCCCGAATACGGTGGCGGATTGCCAGCATTGATCGGTTCCGGGGCATCCGATTCGGAGATCAAGGCGGTAGTCAAATCCCAGTTGAAGCTCGAACCTTCAGTTCAGCAAAATCCCGAGCCGATCGTCACATTAAGTCGCATCAACGGCGGGATTGTCACCATCAACATCCAGTACACCGATGCGCAGACGCGCAATGCAGTGCTCCTGTCGTTCAACGTATCGGAATAAAACATGGCGCTCTCGAGCAAGGACTTCAACACCCTCACCGGCGAGATCGTCACCAACATCCAGGGCTTCGCAACAACCCTCGTTGACTTGACTGTTGGCTCGGTGCTGCTTGCAGTTGTCGAGGCAACTTCAGCGGTCGTGATGTGGCTGCAAGGACTCATCCTTGCGCTGCTGGCCACGACGCGCGCAGCGACGTCAACCGGCTCAGATCTGGATAGTTGGGCCGCGGACTATGGTTTTTACCGTCTGGCCGCAACATACGCTAACGGGTTCGTCACATTTTCTCGGTTCACGCCAACACAGCAGGCCGTAATTCCAGTTGGTGCGGTGGTTCAAACCTCAGACGGCACGCAACAATACAGTGTGAACCTTGACACGTCGAATCCCGCATACAACGCAGGGCTTGGCGGCTACGTCATCGTTGCCGGCGCGACTTCCGTCACTGTCTCGGTAACGGCCCTCGTATCAGGGACGGCTGCCAATGTGATTGCTGGCGGCATAAGTTCGATCGCACAGGCGATTTCTGGCGTCGATACTGTTTCCAATGCGCAAGCCCTCACAAATGGCGAGGCGATAGAAACGGACGCAGCTTTCCGGTCGCGTTTTGTGGCATATATAGCGAGTCTTTCCAAGGCGACGCTTGCGGCGATCAAGTTCGCGATCACATCCCTGCAGCAGGGCGTTAGTTATTCGATCACAGAGAACAAGCAGAAGAATGGCCAAACAGACAATGGCTACTTTTACGCCATTGTTGACGATGGAACTGGCGACCCATCAGACACGTTCATTACGTCGGAGACTGCCGCGATAGAGGCGGTTAGGCCCATCGGAATTAGATATGGAGTGTTCGGCCCCGCAGATTTAACAGCAAATATCACGATGACGATCGTCGTCGCCCCGGGATATGTACATGGGACGGTAGCCACAACAGTTCTGGCGGCGCTGGAGACGTATATCAATACGCTCGGGGTCGGTGCGTCGTTGCCCTACACCATGATCGCCAGCACTGCTTACAACGCCGTCCCGGGCGCAATTAGTAACGTGGCGTCGGTCCTGCTTAACGGAGCCGCGAATGATCTGCCCGCGACTAACCAGCAGGTTATCCGGGCCGGAACCATCACCATAAGTTGATCATGACCATCGGCTCACAGGAAGAAATCTATCGGCGCCTGGTTGGTTATCTTCCCCGTTGGTTCGGTGATGACCCCCCATACCTGGGCGCGTTGCTGCAAGGGATCGCCTATTCGATGGCGTTCGTCTACTCGCTGATCCAATACGCGAAGCTTCAAACAAGAATCCTCACGGCGACAGACGGTTGGCTGGATATGATCTCCAGCGACTTCTTCGGCGGCACGGTCAGCCGTACTTTTGGGCAGACCGATAGCAATTTCCGCAACGTGATCCTCGCAAACATGTTCCGCGAGAGGGGGACGAGGAAATCGGTAGTCGATATTGTGACCCAACTAACAGGTCACCCGCCGTCAATCTTTGAGCCGGCACGCCCGGCAGATACCGGTGGCTATGATGCGGGAGGTTGCGCCCTCGATCTTGCCGGTGGATGGGGCGACATCTTGACCGCACAAGCGTTCGTCACCGCATACCGACCCCTCGGATCTGGAATACCGCTAATAGGCGGATATGACAATCCAACGGCTGCCTACGACACAGGAAGTCAATCCGAATACATCTCTAGCGATATGTATGCGGGCTCTGCCCCTGATGCAGCAATCTACGCGGCCATCGATTCGGTACGCCCTGCTGGAGTCATCCTCTGGGTCAACATCGCTAACTGGCCTCCGGCAATTCCGACTCTGCCGGGTTACTACCCGCCCGCACTCACGTTCGATCCGCCGCCGCCGAATGCAGTGATCACATCTGACGGACAGTACGTGGTTACTGATACCGGCAATTACGTGACGTACCGCTAAGTATCCTCTATGCCGCTTTGGGGCGGCTTTCATTTATGAAGCCGCCACTGCGCGGCTTTTTTCATTTCCGGAGCGCGCTTTGGACAGAGTTTTGGTGTACCCGGCAAGCATTCCGCGCAGCGCTGACATCTTGCAAACCAACCGCAATGTGTTGATCGGCCTTGGAATGCTCGCACAAGAGATGCTCGGCGCGAGCACTGTGGCAAGCGGATTCGCATGCACCCCTACGTCGCCGACCGGGATGAACGTTGTTGTCGCTGGTGGTCGAATCTATTCGCTTCAGCAGGTCGACCCGCTCGCTTATTCGACATTGCCCGCAGACACGACAGACCTGATCGTCAAGCAGGGCATCGTGCTTGGAGCGACGACGATGTCGTGCCCAGCCCCGGGCACATCTGGCCAGTCCATAAACTATCTACTCCAGGCTTCGTTTGTCGAGCAGGACGCTAATGCGACGGTGCTGCCCTACTACAACAGTGCCAACCCAAGTCAGCCGTTCTCAGGACCGAGCAACAGCGGCAACGCGAACTACACGACTCGTCAGGACACCGTTCAACTCACGGTAAAAGCCGGCACGCCCGCCACTACCGGCTCGCAGACGACGCCAGCCCCTGATTCGGGATGTATCGGCCTTTGGGTTGTAACTGTCGCGTACGGACAGACGACAATTACGACAGGCAACATCAGTCAGTATGCGCAGGCTCCTCTTCTGTCGAACAGCGTCATGAGAGGAGTGCAGGCGAACAGCTTCAACTATGGGCCCGACACAGGAGCGGCAAACGCCTACGCAGTGAACTATTCGCCAGCGGTAACATCGCTGCTGGATGGCATGGTTCTAACTTTCGAGGCTGCACACGCGAACACCACGGCGTCGACGTTTTCGCCGAACGGCATCACTGCGTCGCCAATCGTCGGCGGCGCTCACTCGGCATTGCAAGGTTCGGAGATTGCATCCGGTAGCAAATGCGAGGTGATGTGGAAGGCCAATATCAGCTCCTGGGTTTTGCTCAATAGCACCGGCGGATCTCTTCAGATACCACCATCGACTCAAAGCAACCAGGCTGTAAACCAGAGCCAGGTTTTGGGTGTCGGCCAAAACAAACAGGTGCTGACAGGATCGCGCGCATTAGGCACCAACTATACAAATAGCACCGGGAAGCCGATCCTGGTTCGGGTATCCGCATCCGGATCGGCCGCCGGCTCAGCCATTGGATTCTTCATTGATGGCGCGGAGGGTCAAGTCAGCGTCGCGACAACATCAAGCGGTGCGATTGGCGTGGCCGAAACGGTGCCGCCCGGGTCGACGTATTCCGTCACCGCTTCGGGCGGAGCGACACTCGTCTCGTGGGTCGAATACCGGTAACACGCATATAGTCCGCACAACCATACGGCCGCCTAGAGCGGCCATTTTCTTTGGTGATCCATGCCAGCCATCGGCGAACAACTCAGTCAGTTTCCTGGCGCGGGACAGATCCAGAATGCGGATCTGTTTTATATGTCGCAAAACGGGGTATCAGTCTCGGCGACGGCCTCCCAGGTTCAGACCGCCATGGCGGTCAATAACGCGCGCGAAACCTTCACGGCGGGACCGCTTTTCACCGCCTCCATCTCTGGCAACGTCCTGACGGTTGGCGCGGTTACAAGCGGGACAATCGCGGTCGGCCAAACGGTGTATGGCGCGGGAGTCACTGCAGGCACCACGATTACCGCTCTGGGAACTGGCTCAGGGGGCGTCGGCACGTACACCGTCAGCGCGGCGCAGACTGTTTCCAGCGAGTCAATGGGGGCGGCAAGTGCCACGCAGTTTGCTCCCGGCTTCAGCTCTAGCCTGACACTCGCTGGCACCTATGGCTCCATAAACAATATCAATCTGTATTTCGACGCGGCACCGCAGCTCGACTGCACGTTGAGTGGCCAAGCTCTCGGATTTAATCCGGTAGTTCCCAATGGGATTCAACAAGTCGTCATTCTTGGTGGGACCGCGCGATCGATTGCGGCTCCAAGTTCCGCCTCGGTCGTAGATGCATCGCTCGCCCCTGGCAGCAACATCTATTTCGTGGTGAAGCGGACTGCTGATCCTCGCGCCTATGGCGCTGTCGGTGATGGCGTCACAGACGACATGCCCGCACTTCTGCGGGCCATCGCTGCGAATCCAGAGGTCGAATTCACTGCTGGCACCTATGCACTCAACCCGGGCACGTTGCCATCAACGCTGAGACTGCTTACAGC
>Ga0310811_10003148_pt1 | contig 20738 bp, 13 predicted proteins | sample YCmetagenome_FD_207642 | JGI IMG/M metagenome (GOLD analysis project Ga0310811, IMG submission 207642) | Soil microbial communities from experimental microcosm in Duke University, North Carolina, United States - YC | ecosystem: Engineered > Artificial ecosystem > Soil microcosm > Unclassified ...
GCCGACTGGCTGTCGTCGGCCGTCGAATACACTTGGCCGTGCTTCGTCGGGATCGTGGTGTTCTTGTTGATCATCTTCGTCATCACGCCGCCAAGCGTCTCGATGCCCAGCGACAGCGGCGTCACGTCCAGCAGCAGCACGTCCTTGCGGTCGCCCGACAGCACCTGTCCCTGAATCGCCGCGCCCACCGCGACAGCTTCGTCGGGATTCACGTCACGGCGCGGCTCTTGGCCGAAGAATTCCTTGACCGTGTCCTGCACCTTCGGCATCCGCGTCATGCCGCCGACCAGAATGACGTCGTCGATTTCGCCGACCTTGACGCCCGCATCCTTGATTGCAGTGCGGCACGGTTCGATCGTGCGTTCGATCAGTTCCTCGACCAGCGCCTCCAGCTTCGCGCGCGTGATCTTGAGGTTCAAGTGCTTCGGGCCGCTCGCATCCGCCGTGATGTACGGCAGGTTGATTTCGGTCTGCTGCGAGCTCGACAGTTCGATCTTGGCCTTTTCGGCCGCTTCCTTCAGGCGTTGCAGCGCGAGCACGTCCTTGGACAAGTCCACGCCCTGGTCCTTCTTGAATTCACCGATGATGTAATCGATGATGCGCTGGTCGAAGTCCTCGCCGCCGAGGAAGGTGTCGCCGTTGGTCGACAACACTTCGAACTGCATTTCGCCGTCGACGTCCGCGATTTCGATGATCGAAATGTCGAACGTGCCGCCGCCGAGGTCGTACACGGCGATCTTGCGATCGCCCTTTTCGGCCTTGTCGAGGCCGAACGCCAGCGCGGCCGCGGTCGGCTCGTTGATGATCCGCTTGACCTCCAGGCCCGCGATGCGGCCCGCGTCCTTGGTCGCCTGGCGCTGGCTGTCGTTGAAGTAAGCCGGCACGGTGATCACCGCTTCGGTGACCGGCTCGCCGAGGTAGTCTTCGGCGGTCTTCTTCATCTTGCGCAGCACTTCGGCGGAGATCTGCGGCGGGGCGAGCTTCTGCTCGCGCACCCGCACCCAGGCGTCGCCGTTGTCGGCCTTCATGATCTCGTAGGGCATCAGGCCGATGTCCTTCTGCACTTCCTTCTCTTCGAAGCGGCGGCCGATCAGCCGCTTGACCGCGAACAGCGTGTTGCGCGGGTTAGTCACCGACTGGCGCTTCGCGGGCGCCCCGACCAGCACTTCGCTGTCGTCCATGTAGGCGATGATCGAAGGCGTCGTGCGTGCCCCTTCCGAGTTTTCGATCACTTTAACCTGGTTGCCTTCCATCAGCGCCACGCACGAATTGGTGGTGCCCAGGTCGATGCCGATAATTCTGCCCATTTTCCGATTCTCCTGGCTTTCTATACTAGCGAGCCGCGCGTTGCGCAGCGCTCAATTCAATCTGCACACAAATTTGGTACGGCAAGCGGATTTTCAAGTCCCTCCAGGGGGAGGGGTTTCCATTATTTTGCCGCTTTGCCACGCGCCACCGCCGCGCGGAACCGGCCAGCCGTGCCGACCGGTCGCGCGCCCGAGTAGCCTGCCCCGATGGAAGAAGAACCAAACCGGCACGCCACGCAGCGCGAAGCGGCGCAGCAGCGCCGCTTCGTCGTTACGCGATGCTCTGAAACCGTTTCGCGTCGAGCGCGCGGATGGCCTCGACCATGCGAACGCCTTGCGCGACGGCGAGTCCGGTTCGCCCGCGGCGCTTACTTCGGCGCGGCGACGGTCACCAGCGCCGGGCGCAGGACGCGCTCGGCGATCACATAACCCTTCTGCAGCACCGCCACGACAGTGTTCGGCTCCTGGTCGGCCGGCACCATCGAGATCGCCTGATGCAAATGCGGGTCGAATTTCTCGCCCACCGGGTTCAACTGGCGCACGCGACCTTTTTCCAGCGCGCTGGTCATCTGCCGTAGCGTCAATTCAATGCCCTCGCGCACTTTCGCGAGATCGCCCGACTGGTCGGCGGCCGCCGCTTCGAGGCTGTCGAGCACCGGCAAGAGATGCTCGGCGAACGTCTCGATCGCGAATTTATGCGCTTTCTGCACGTCCTCATGCGCCCGGCGGCGCACATTTTCTGTTTCCGCGCGCGCGCGCATGAAGCTTTCGTGCATTTCAGCGATTTTCGCCTGCGCTTGCGCGAGCGCCGCCGCTTCAGCCGATTCGGCCTCGTTCGCGTCGTCCAGCGCGGCCGAACTGGCGTCCGCATCGCCCGAATTAGCTGCATTGACACCGGCAGCACCGGCACGCGCACCATTCAACGCATCGGCGCCCGGCTGCGATCCACTTCCGTTGGTTTCCACAGTCGGTTCCGCTTCGGATTGAGGGCTATTCTGGCTTGTTTGCTTCTCTTCCATGGCTGCCATGTAGTCAGTCGTTGGTCGTTGGTCGTTAATCGGTAAACAATTCGCGGCGAAACATCCCGCCCACAACAGTCACGCCGGCGGGCGCGCGCGAACACACGGTAAGGAAAATAGTGGCAAAAAACGCTCTTTCAAGAGGGGCCGAGCCTCGCCGACTAAGCACCCCCGCCGATCCGGCGACTTCAGTTCGGCCTAAAGCACACTTGGGCATGGATTCTGGCCCAGCGCGCGCCTGTTGCAATATGCCGTTACAGAATTGGATGTTGCGTATCCGCACAGATCATTGAGGACGCTACTGCCGTGGCCTACACTTCTATCACGCTTCCCTCAACGGACGTATACCCTAGCCGATCCTGACGACGGTTTTCCGTGCGTCGTGGCATGCCCAGACGCAGGCGGCATGGGTGAACCAATACAAGCGCAGATCGAGGCATCAAAGCGTGCGTCGCTTTCGTCTCTATTGGATTTCGTTGTCGGGTTTCGTTGTCGGATTTTTTCGTCGCTGTGGTTTGTAATTCGCTACCGCTCAAATGCCCGTTTTCGCTGTGACCATGAAACTGACCTTTGCTATTGCGGTGGTCGCCCTGGTGCTGATTGCGGGAACGGCCACCATTTGCCTGTCCGGGGCGGTCACCGAGCGCACCTTGGAGTACGGTGGCGTGCACGCGACCTTTGAGGCGCTCTTCAGTCCGAACCCGAAAATTTATCGATGATGCGCCGGTCGCGCTTGGTCGGCCGGCCCTGCATCGTCGCCGCGGGCTCGCGGTAGACCTTGCGCCGCTCCAGTTCGGCCTGGCGCCGAGCCCGTCCCGCCGGCGTTTCCGCATACAGTGTTTGTGCCACCGGCGCTGGGCCGCGCATATCGCATAGCCCCTTTACCTCCACCTCCCAGATCACGCGTTCAATGTCGATTTGCACCACGTCGCCCACGCGTACGTCCTTCGCCGCCTTGACCGGCTCGCCGCCGATGCGCACCCGGCCCTTGCCGAGCGCCTCGGCCGCCAAGGAGCGCGTCTTGAAAAAGCGCGCCGCCCACAGCCATTTATCGATGCGTAGCCGCGCCGATGGATCGGTCTGGATCGAATGGGTCATGTCAGAGAGAATGGTTGCCTAAACGGCCGCCTCGTCCGGGTCGATCCAGCGCCACGCAGCCGCATCATGCGACAGCGCCAAGCGGATGTTGCACGGTCGCGACCGGCCATCCCCGCAACTGCTCGGCGACCACTTGCGCGAGTCCCGCGATCCAGGTTTCCGACGCGTTCAGGCACGGGATTCGGTGAAATTCGCTGCCGCCGGCGTGCCGGAATTCGTCGCGGCCCTCCATGCCGATCTCCTCGAGCGTTTCAAGACAGTCGGCGGTAAATCCGGGACAAAACACGTCGACCCGCCGCACGCCGCCAGCGCCCAACTCCTTCAGCGTCGGCGCGGTGTACGGCTGCAACCATTCCGCAGGCCCAAAGCGGGACTGGAACGTGACGCGGCATTCCACCTCGGACAAGCCGAGCGCATGCGTCAGCAGCGCCGCGGTTTGCTGGCATTGCGCGTGGTAGGGATCGCCGAGATCGAGCGTGCGCTTGGGCACGCCATGAAAGCTCAGTACCAACCGGTCGCCGGCGCCGAAGTTCGGCGTGCCGTGCTGGGCCCAATAGCCACGAACCTGGGCCGCGAGTGCCTCGATGTAGGCGGGATGATCCGAATAATGCTTGATAACGCGGATTTCCGGCTGGTTGCGCATGCGCTTCAGGGCGGCAAAGGCCGCGTCGAACGCCGTTGCCGTGGTCGATGCCGAGTACTGAGGGTACATCGGCACCAGCAGCACCCGCTCCGCGCCGGCCAGCTTCAGCTGATTCAGCGCGTTCGCGATGCTCGGCGTGCCGTAGCGCATCGCGTAGTCGACCAGCACGTGGTAGCCGTTGGCGTGCAACAGATGGCGCAAACCTTCCACTTGGCGCTCGGTGTACACGCGCAGCGGCGAGCCTTCGGGCATCCAAACCGACGCGTATTTCTTCGCCGACGCCACCCCACGCCGGGGCAGAATCATCAATCGAAGGATCACTTGCCACGCCAGTTGCGGAATTTCGACGACGCGCGGATCGGAGAGGAATTCCCTCAGGTAGCGCCGCACCGCGCGCGCCGTCGGCGCATCCGGCGTACCGAGATTGATCAGCAAGACCGCGACCCGGTGCGATGCGCTGGGTTGGGAAGGCAGCTCTAGATCGAAACGCATAGGTAGTCCGGTAGACAAGGCAATCCTGCGAGGTGGCCGCAGCGCTGGCCAGCCCTGTCGATTATAGCGGCGGGCGCGGCGGGAGGAAGCCGAGCCTCGGCCAGGCAAAGTGTGGGCGCGTTGCCCCGCGTTGCCCCGCGTTGGCCCGGTTGCCCCAGTTGCCCCAGTTGCCCCGGTTGCCCCGGTTGCCCCGCGTTGGCCGTTTGGCCGATGGCGCACCGGCCCGGGAGGTCGCAAGATGGTGCTGCGGCATGTTGCTGCAGGCAGGCCCCCGCCGGCCGCGCGGTTCAGTGCTGCGACAACGCCAGCGACAGCAAGCGCGCGGTGATGTCGACGATCGGGATCACGCGGTTGTAGGCCATCCGTGTCGGTCCGATCACGCCCAGCGTGCCGACGATCTTGCCGTCGACCTCATACGGCGCGGTGACGACGCTCATTTCCTGGATCGGCACCAGCGTCGATTCGCCGCCGATGAAAATTTGCACGCCCTGCGCGTGGCTGGACACGTCCAACAATTGCAATAGGGAGGTTCTTTGGTCGAACACATCGAACAGCTTGCGCAGCCGCGCCATGTCGGACGACAGGTCGGCGACCTCCAGCAAATTCCGCTCGCCGGAAATCAGCACGTTCTCGCCCTCGTCGGAGGTCTCGGTGCTGGCCGTGACGGCCGCCTGCATCAACTGCGTCATGTCGCCTCGCAGCGCATCCACTTCCTCGCGCAGGCGCCGGCGCACCTCGTCGAACGAGAGCCCGGCGAAGTGCGCGTTGATGTGGTTGGAGGCCTCGATCAGTTGCGCCGGCGTATAGTCGCGCTGGGTCGCCATGATGCGGTTCTGCACGTCGCCTTCCGGCGTCACGATGATCAGCAGGATGCGCTTGTCGGACAAGCGCATGAACTCGATCTGCTTGAAGATGTGGCTGCGGCGCGGCGTCAGCACCACGCCGGCGAACTGGGACAGGCTCGAGAGCACGCTGGCGGCCGCCGCGACGACCTTTTGCGGCTCGCCGGGCACCAGCTTGTGCTGGACTGCCTGCGTGACCTGCGCCTCTTCGGCATCCGCCTGGACGGTCAGCATCGTGTCGACGAACAGCCGGTAGCCGCGCGGTGTCGGAATCCGGCCCGCCGAGGTGTGCGGACTGGCGACCAGTCCCAGCTCCTCGAGGTCGGACATCACGTTGCGGATCGTCGCCGGGCTCAATTCCAGTCCGGAGTATTTCGACAACGTGCGCGAGCCGACCGGCTGACCTTCGGCGATATACCGTTCGATCAGCGTTTTAAGCAAGGTTTGGGCGCGGGGGTCTAGCATGGCGAAAATTCTAGCGTAATTCGGGCATCATTTCGACGCGCAAGTAGGGTGTTATGGTGTAATGCGGGCATGGAAAGGGCCAGCCAATTCAAGACCGTCGCACTGATCGGTCGAAACAACACGCCAGGTATCAATGAGCCGCTGCTGGCGCTCGCCGATTGCCTGAGCAAACTCGGCCTCAGTGTCGTGTTCGAGGCCGATACCGCGCACGCGAACGATGTGGCGAACTATCCGGCGCTGACGGTGCCGGAGATCGGCGCGCGCGCCGACGTCGCGGTGGTGCTCGGCGGCGACGGCACGATGCTCGGCATCGGCCGCCGGCTCGCGCCGTACCGCACGCCGCTGATCGGCGTGAACCACGGCCGACTGGGGTTCATTACCGATATTCCGATCGAGCAGATGCGCGAGGTACTGCCGCCGATGCTGGCGGGCCGCTACGAGCGCGAGGAACGCACGCTGCTCGAAGCGCGCATCGTGCGCGCCGGGGAGCCGATCTATCAGGCGCTCGCGTTCAACGACGTGGTCGTGAACCGCAGCGGCGTGTCGGGCATGGTGGAGCTGCGCGTTTCGGTCGATGGCGTGTTCATGTACAACCAGCGTTCCGACGGATTGATCGTCGCCACGCCGACCGGCTCGACCGCGTATGCGCTGTCCGCCCAGGGACCGATTCTGCATCCGCAACTGCAAGGCATCGTGCTGGTGCCGATCGCGCCGCATGCGCTGTCGAACCGCCCCATCGTGCTGCCGGACAACTGCAGGATCGGCATCCAGTTCATCGGCGGCCGCGACGTCAATGTGAATTTCGACATGCAGTCGTTCACGTCGCTGGAACTCCAGGACACGATCGAGGTGCGCCGCTCGACGCATACGGTGCCGTTCCTGCATCCGGTCGGATACAGCTACTTTCGCACGCTGCGCAAGAAGCTGCACTGGAACGAGCATCCGTCGCTCGAGGACGATCCGAATTGAATAATTCCCGCCCGGCCATCGCGGCGGCGTGCCTTCACATCGGCGGCGACGCGCCGTCGATGAAAGCGCGCAAGCGACTGCGCCACTTTCATCCAACCGACGACCGATCCATTCTTCCGCGACCATGCTTCGTCATCTGTCGATCCGAGATTTCGTCATCGTGGCCGCGCTCGACATTGAGTTCGAGCACGGCTTTACGGTATTTTCCGGTGAGACCGGCGCAGGCAAGTCGATCCTGATCGACGCCCTGGCGCTCGCGCTCGGCGCGCGCGCCGACGCCTCGGTGGTGCGCGCCGGCCAGCAGCGCGCCGACATCACCGCCGAATTCGGCACGCATGAGGCAGCCGAACGCTGGCTCGCCGAACAGGCGTTGGACGATGGCAGCGGCCATGTGATGCTGCGCCGGGTCATCGACACCAATGGCCGCTCGCGCGCGTTCATCAACGGCACGTCCGCCACGCTCACGCAGATGCGCGAGATCGGCGAGATGCTGGTCGATATTCACGGCCAGCACGCGCACCAGTTGCTGATGCGCGCCGACGCGCAGCGCGCCCTGTTCGATACGCACGCCGGGTTGAGCACGCTGGCATCCGACGTGTCACGCGCCTGGCGCGCATGGCGGGACGCGTGCGCCGCCGCAGACACCGCGCGGACCCGCGAGCGCGAGCTGCAACTCGAACGCGAACGCCTCGCGTGGCAGCTGAACGAGCTGGAAAAACTCGCGCCGCAACCGGGCGAATGGGAAGAGATCAATAGCGAGCACCACCGTCTGTCGCATGCGGCGAATTTGATCGAAGGGGTTCAGGGCGCGCTGAATGCGTTATCCGAATCCGATGAAGCGATGCTGGCTCAGCTCGGCGCGGTCATTTCGAAGCTGCGCGACCTCGCCGACATCGACAGTGCGCTGTCGGACGCGCTGGCAGCGCTCGAGCCGGCGGAAATCCAGTTGCAAGAAGCCGTGTATTCGCTGACGCATTATGCGCAGCGGCTCGAACTCGATCCGAACCGCCTCGCCCAGGTCGAGACGCGGCTCGAAGCGCTGCACTCGAGCGCGCGCAAGTTCCGTCTGCCGCCCGAGACCTTGCCCGAAGAACTCGACGCACGCCGCGCGCAACTCGCGGCACTGGACGCGGCCACCGATCTGGATGCGCTGCACGCTGCCGAAGCGGCGGCCAAGGAAGCCTACCTAGGCGTCGCCAAACGCTTGTCGAAGGCGCGCGGCACGGCCGCGAAGGCGCTCGGCAGCGCGGTGACGACCGGCATGCAGGAATTGTCGATGGCGGGCGGGCGCTTTGACGTCGCGCTGGAGCCGCTGGCCGAAGGCGGCGCCCACGGCCTCGAACAAGTCGAATTCCGCGTCGCCGCTCATCCGGGCGTGCCTGTGCGCCCGCTCGCCAAGGTCGCATCGGGCGGCGAGTTGGCGCGCATCAGTCTGGCGCTGTCGGTCATCGCGAGCACGGCGAGCCCGACCCCCACCCTGATCTTCGATGAAGTCGACAGCGGCATCGGCGGCGCGGTCGCCGAAGTGGTCGGCCGCCTACTGGGACAACTCGGCGGCATCCGCCAGGTGCTCTGCGTGACGCACCTGCCGCAGGTTGCCGCGCGCGGCCAGCATCATTTCAGTGTGGCGAAAGGTCAAAACGACAGCGGCGCGACCATCAGCGAAGTCACCGCGCTGGATAAGTCGAGCCGCGTCGAGGAAGTCGCGCGCATGCTCGGCGGGGTCGAGATCACCGCCACCACGCGCAAGCACGCAAAGGAAATGCTCGCGGCCTAGCCGAATATCCGGCGCCACAAGCCGATCACCACGCCCCGCTCGGTGGCGAGCTGTGCCGGCGACACGCGCGCCTTTTCCATGCCGTCGAGCCGCATCGCATGCTGCAGCTTGCGGTAGGTCCGGTACGCGCTGCCGACCTGCTCGGCCTCTGCGTCGCTGATCAGCCCGAGGCGCGCGATCTCGCGCAGCAGCGCGATGTTGCCGGTGTTGCGCACGAGCGACGGCTGCGCCGCCGCATGCAGCAATACACCGTACTGGACCAAGAACTCGATGTCGACCATGCCGCCGCGGTCATGCTTCAAGTCGAACAGATCGCTGCGGTTCGGATGGCCCTCCAGCACGCGCTGGCGCATCGACACGATCTCGCGCGCCAACTGCTGCGGCTCGCGCGGCGTCGACAGCACTTGGGCGCGAATGGCTTCGAAGCGCGCGCCGACCTCCGGGTCGCCTGCCGAAAAACGCGCGCGTGAAATCGCCTGGTGTTCCCACACCCAGGCGGTATTCGCCGCGCCGGACTCCGCTAACTGGTAGCGGCGGAAGGTGTCGATATCGGTGACCAGGAGGCCCGCTTCGCCGTTCGGCCGCAGCCGCAAGTCGATGTCGAACAGGATGCCTGCGCCGGTCGATGTGCTCAGCCAGGTGATCAGCCGGCGCGCGAACGTCGCATAGCGTTCCGGGGCGGAGGCATCCTCGTCGTCGTAGAGAAAAATGATGTCGATATCCGACGCATAGCCCAGCTCCTTGCCGCCCAGCTTGCCGTAGGCAATCACCGAGAAACGCGGCGCGGCACGGTGGCGCCGCGCAAACTGTTGCCACACGGTTTGGATCGTCACATCGAGCACCGCGTCGGCGAGTTCGGAAAGCCGGTCGCTGACATGCTCGACGCTCAGCTTGCCGCCGAGATCGAGCAGCAGAATCCGGAACACCTCGGCCTGATGCGCGTGGCGCAGCAAGTCCATTTGCTGTTCCGCGCCGTCCGCCGCCTCGATCCGCGCATGCAGCGTACGCTTGAATTCTGGCCAGTCGAACGGGCTGCCCAGCATTTCGTCGTCGAGCAGCTCATCGAGCAATTGGGGATGGCGCAGCAGATAGCCGGCCGCCCAGCGCGAGCCGCCCAGCACGGCCAGCACCCGTTCGAGCGCGGCCGGATATTCGATCAGCAACGCGAGATAAGGGCCGCGTCGAGCCACCGCTTCGAGCAGGTCCAAGAAACGCAGCATCGTGTCGTCTCGGCGCGCCGCATCCAGTCCGCGCACGGCCTCGAGACCGCGCTGCACCAGCGTGTCGAAACGCTCGCGATGCCGCTCCGCCAGACTCGTGTAGCGCGACGAATGCCATACCGTGTGCAGCCGCGCCAAGATCTCGGCGACACGCGTGAAGCCCAGTGCCGCCAGCCGGCTGCGCAGCTCCTCATCGGCGTTTTCTTCGGCCAGCGCGCTGCTCCAGATCCATGCACTGCTCTCCAGACGCTCTTCGCGGCCGTTGCCGTTGCCGTTGCGCTTGTCGGAAAACGCCTTGTCGAACTGCCGCTCGACGTGGTCGCGGTGTTCGTTCAGCGCGCGCAGCAGCGCGTCGTAGCCGGCGAAACCGAGCGACGCGGCCAGGCGTGCGCGTTCGTCGGGATCGACCGGCATCGCATGCGTCTGGGCGTCGTGGGCGTACTGGAGCCGGTGCTCGACCGCGCGCAGGAACAGATAAGCGTCCTTCAGCCGCGCGACCTCGTCGATGCCGATCAGCCCGCGCGCGGCCGCATAGTCGAGCGCCGCGAGCGTCGGCCGTACGCGAAAGCCGGCATCCTGGCCACCGCGGATCAACTGGAATACTTGTGCGGCGAATTCGATCTCACGAATCCCGCCACGGCCAAGCTTGATGTCATCGGCCTTGTCCGGCCGCATCGTGGCGCGGCGCACCGCTTCCTGGCCGATCTGCAGGTGCAGTGCTCGAATCGCGCCGATCACGCCGAAGTCCAGGTAGCGCCGGTAGACGAACGGCTGCACCAGCGCCTCCAGTTGGCGCGCGAGGCGTCGCGCCGCCTCGCTGCCGGTCTCCGAGACCAGTCTGCCCTTGATCCAGGCATAGCGCTCCCATTCGCGGCCTTGTACGTAAAAATATTCTTCCAGCATCGCCAGGCTGCAGACCAGCGGACCCGAGTCGCCATTCGGCCGCAAGCGCATATCGACGCGAAACACATAGCCATCGCCGGTCATCTCCGCGAGCACGCCGATCAGGCGTCGTGCCACGCGCGTGAAGAACTCCGAGTTCGAGATCGGCCCCCGTGTGCCGCCGGCGGTCTCGCCGTCCTCTTCGTAGACGAAGATCAGGTCGATGTCGGACGAGACATTCAATTCACGCCCGCCCAGCTTGCCCATGCCGACCACGCCGAGCGCCTGAGGCGCGCCGTCCGCGTTCAGCGGCGCGCCGAACACGGTTTCGAGGTCCGCGCCGATCATCGCGAGCGCGCGCTGCACCGCCAGTTCGGCGAAGTCGGTCATGGCGCCCGTCACCTCGGCGACCTCGGCCACGCCGCTCAGATCGCGCTCCATGACGGTGCAGAAGAGCTCGTTTCGAACCTGCCGCAGCGCGCGCTTCAGTGCTTCATCGGAGATCGCCGCGACCGCGGGCGTCGCGGCTACGGCAGACACCGCGGGTGTGGCGGCGCCCTGCGCGCCGCTGGCCGTCCCGGTGGCGCCAGCCGGCGCGACAGGCGCCGCCGGCGCACCGCATTCGTCCAAACGCCGTTCGATCCAGGCCCGCGACACCGGCTGCCTGGCCGTCTCGCCGACGCGCTCGGCGAGTCCGGGACGCGCACCGTACAAACGGGCAGCGAACTGGGAATAGGCGGAACTCCGCAATGCAGTGTCAGTCATGTCGAGGCTCGAAAGGTTGCCGCCCGATCGGCGAGGCTTCGCAGCAATTTACGGCCCGATAGCGCAGATCCGGCCATAGCGCTGTGATACATTTGTTTGTCTTGCCGCAACCTACCATACGCCGCCCGTTCCTCGCATGCCCGACCGTCAGGAAACCTTCGACCCGCGCGACGCGCCCGGGGCGGCAGCCGGGCCCACGCAGCCGCTCGGAGCGCGGCAGTCGCCAGCCCCTACGCCGCCGCCTGGGCCGCGGCGCCGCGGCGAACGCGGCTTGCGCGCCGTGCTGGCGATCGCGCTGACGATTGCGACAGCGTTCTACTTCGTGGTGGCCGCCGCATTCCTCGGCCTGCGCTTTGTCGTCCTGCCCCATCTCGATTCGTTCCGGCCGCGCATCGAACAAACCTTGTCCAGCGCGCTGCATGCGAAAGTGACCATCGGTCAGCTGCAGGGCCGCTGGTCCGGCCTGCAGCCGAGCTTCGAGGTGTCCGGCTTGCAGATCGTCGACGCGCAAGGCAAGCCGGCGCTCTCGGTGCCGGCCGCGCGCGCGACCCTGTCATGGTTGTCGTTGTTGCGCTTCAGACCGATCCTGTCGGACCTCGCGATCGATCAACCGGAGTTGACCGCGATTCGCCATGCCGACCGCTCCTACACGATCGCCGGCTTCCATATCGACACGCGCGGTCCGGGCAATGACACGTTTCTCCGGTTCGTGCTGACGCAGCAGTGGATCACGCTGCGCGGCGGCACGATCCACTGGCGCGACGATGCGCAGCGCTTGCCGGTGCTGACGCTGTCGCAGCTGAATCTGGCCATCGCCAACCACGGTCTGACGCACCGCATCGGCCTGCAGGCGCAGCCGGACAGCGCCACGCCGCATGGTCCGCTGGATTTTCGCGTGCGCTTCCGGCACGCGCCGCTGCAGCCGCTCACCAACCCGGAACACTGGACCGGCACCGCGTACGCGTCGGCGAGCACGCTGGACCTGCCGATGCTGGCGCGCTACAGCGGCACGCGCATCCAGGCCGACGGCGGCATCGTCAACGCGGTGGTGTGGCTCGATTTCAAAGCGGGCGCATGGCGCAGCGCGCACGGAGCCTTGTCCGGCAACAAGCTATCGCTGCGCGCCGATCCCACACTGCCGCACCTCGACGTGCCCAGTGCGGGGTTGCACTGGACGCTGCGGCGCAATGCGCTCGACAACCCCGATATGTCCTTGGAGATTCGCGACCTGCACGCCGAATTGGGCGGCGAGCCGCCGCTCGCCGGCGGCGTCCAGGTCACGCGCCTGTTGCGGGTAGGCCAGTTCAACGGCCGCTTTCGCCGTGCGTCGGTCGGACAGGGCCAGCTCACCGCGCTCAGCGGCGACGCGATCGATCTCGGCCTGCTGTCGCAATTTCTCCGCGCGTTGCCGTTGCCGCACAAAATCCTCAATGAGCTCGACCGATTCGATCCGCGCGGCACGCTGACGGACTACGTCATCGAAGCCGAACGCAAGGCGCCGCGCACGCCTGCGGAAGCGAGCGCGGCGGCCATCGAAGGCGATGAGCCGCTGATGCGTTACCGCATCAAGGCGCGCCTGGACGGCGTCAGCCTCGGGGCGCAGGAGCCGCCGCCCGGCTTATCGCGGGCCGGCCACCCGCATGTCGGGCTGCCCGGCGTCGAAAACATCTCGGGCGCCGTCGACGCGGACACCACGCACGGCAGCGCGACCCTCGACACGCGCAACGCGGCGGTGACGATTCCGGGTCTGTTCGACAATCCGCGCATCGAAGTGAACACGCTGACGGGCAGCGCAAACTGGACCGTCGCGCCGCGCCGGGACGGCGACACGCAACCGCGCATCCACCTGAACCTGGCGCGGGCGGCGGTCGGCAACGCGGACGTGCAGGCCTCGGCGAGCGGCGTCTACACGAACGCCGGCCAAGGCCGCGGTGCGCTCGACTTGAAGGCGGTCTTCGCGCGCATCGACGCCCAACGCCTCGCGCGCTATCTGCCGACGGGGATCAGCGAGCGACTGCGCGTCTCGATCGGCCATGGCTTGCAGGCGGGCGAGTTGCGCAATGCGACGATGGATGTGCGCGGCGATTTGGAAAAATTCCCGTACACACGTTTTCCGGATGCCGGCAAGTTCGTCATCGTCGCGCCGTTCACCGGCGGCAGGTTCGACCCCACGCCCTATCCGCCCAAGCGTCTGGCGAACGGCCTGGAGGAAGTATGGCCGGCGTTCGACGGGATCGACGGCATCTTTCAAATACATCAGAACCAGCTGCGCTTGGACATCGCGCGTGCCCGCTACCGACAAGTCGAGGTCAAGACCCTGACAGGCCGGATCGACGATCTCGCCAGCAAGGCGTCCGACTTCGTGATCGATGGCGATGCCGGGGGACCGCTCGCCGACATGTTGCACTATGCGGACCACAGCACCCTCGGCGCGCTGTCGCATGGCCTTCCCGCGCAAGTCGTCACCGAGGGGAATGCACGCATCGCGCTGCACTTGGCGATTCCGCGTCACGAGCATCCGCACACTGCCGTGCGCGGCACCTTGACGCTCGAAGGCAACCGGATCGGTCCGTCGCGGACCGCCGCCGCCACGCTGGCAGGCTTGCCGCCGATCACCGACGCGCGCGGCAAGATCGACTTCACCGAGCACACTCTCACCGTCGGCCGCGTAACGGGCCAGTTCCTCGGCGGCCCGTTCAGCGGCGATGGCAGCCTGCGGCAGGATGGCTCGATGAGCGCGAACGTCGCCGGCCGCATTGCCGCCGATGCGGCACGGCCGCTTTTGCCGCAGGGGTCGCTGGCAGCGCTGTTCGAGCGGGTGTCCGGCAGCGCGCCATACAGCATCCAGGTGCACGCCCCGGCGCACGCGCTGCCGCAGATCGTCGCCACCTCGGATCTGACCGGACTCGCGCTCGACCTGCCGGCGCCGTTCGACAAGCCGGCCGGTGCACCGATGCCGTTTTCGCTCACCTTCCGGCCCCCCGCCGAAGCGCGGCGCGGCCACGAAGGCGACGCGCACGCCGCGCGCAACGGACGCACTGGCGACAACGCCGCCGACGAATCCGACCACAACGACAACACCGGCGGCGACGCCAGCCATAGCGCCGAAGATAGCGCCCAAGACAGCGGCAACGACAACGCCCCCGGCGTGCATAGGCTGGATGCACGCCTGGGTCCGCTGAACGCGGTTTATCTGGTCACGCGTGGCAGCGCGGCGGACGGCTCGGCCCGGCTGATGGTCAAGCGTGGCGCGATCGGCGTGAACCAACCGGCGGTGTTGCCGCCCAGCGGCGTCGACGCAACGCTCGAGCTCGACGAGCTCGACGCCGACGCATGGCGCGCCGTCATCGCCCAACTCACCGACGCCCCCAGCGCTGCCGGGGCCGCTGCGTCGCCCTTCGCACCGACGCGCTTTAACTTCAAGCTGAGCCGGCTGACATTGCTGCAGCGTCAGTGGGATGAGGTGGTGCTGAGCGCCACGCGCACGGCCGGCCAATGGCAGGCGAAAGTCGCGTCGAGGCAGGCCGCCGGGCAAGCGCAGTGGCGTCCGGGCAGCGCCAAGGGCTCGGGCGGCGCGCTGCAAGCGCACCTGACCAAACTGGTTGTGCCCGATGCGACGGGCGTTGACCCGAGCGCCGCGGTGCTGGAGCAGCGCGCAACCTTTCCCTCGATCGACCTCGTCGTCGACGACCTGACAATGCACCACCACGACTTTGGCAAGCTCGAGGTCATGGCCAACAATATCGAGAAAGCCGGCGTGCCGATCTGGCAGGTCGACAAGCTCGACATCACGAACCCGGCCGCGAAGCTGTCGATGACGGCGAACTGGCGCGCCGCGGGACGCTTGCGCACGCTGGCCGCCGGCCAGCCGGACGCGCCGCGCCGCACGGTGGTCAACTTCAAGCTGGACGTCGCCAATGCCGGCGCGCTGCTGGACCGCTTCGGGCTGCCGCGCACACTCAAGGACGGCGCCGGCTCGCTGAACGGCAAGATAGGATGGCGCGGCGGCCCGACCGCGATCGACTATCCGACGCTGACCGGCACCGTATCGTTCGAACTCGAGCACGGCCAGATCCTCAAGGTCGAACCCGGTATCGCAAAGCTGCTCGGCGTGCTGAGCCTGCAAGGACTGGCGCGCTTCCTGACGTTCGACTTCAAGGGCACATTTGGGGAAGGCTTGCCGTTCCACAGCATCAAAAACACCAGCACGATCCAGAACGGCATCGCGCGCACCGACGACTTCACGATACGCGCGGCGCCCGCCGTGATCACGCTCAAAGGCGTCGCGGATATCTCCAAGGAAACGCAGGACCTGCTTGTCACGGTGGTGCCCAACCTCAGCGGCGGCACCGCGGCGCTGGCCGCGACGGTGGTCAATCCGCTGCTCGGCCTGGGCACGCTGGTGGCGAGCCTGGCGCTGTCCGATCCCATTTCGCAAAGCCTCGCGCGCCGCTACCAGATCACGGGGTCGTGGGCGCATCCGCAGGTCGAGCACCTGGATGGCGATCGCGGTAAGATCACCGAACCCGATGAAAGCCCAGGCTCGCCATGACCGACTCCAGTTCGTCCTTCCGCGTCGCCGCAGTGCAAATGGTCAGCGTGCCCGAGGTTGCGCGCAACCTCGCCGAAGCGGACCGCCTGATCGCCGAGGCGGCCGCTGACGGCGCCCGCTTGGTGCTGCTGCCGGAATACTTTTGCCTCATGGGGCGCTACGATGCCGACAAGCTGTCGGTGCGTGAAACGCCCGGCGATGGTCCGATCCAGCGCTTTCTTGCCGACGCCGCCAAGCGGCATGGCATTTGGCTGATCGGGGGCACCTTGCCGCTGGTGGCGCCCGAAGCGTCTCGCGTGCTGAACACGACATTCGTGTTCGGCCCGCACGGCAACGTTGTGGCCCGTTACGACAAGATCCACCTGTTCAACTTCGAAAAAGGCGCGGATTCGTACGACGAAGCGCGCACCATCCGCCCGGGCACCGAAGTGTGCAGCTTCGATGCGCCGTTTGGCCGGGTCGGCCTGTCGATCTGCTACGACCTGCGCTTTCCTGAGCTGTACCGCAAATTAGGCGACTGCGCGCTGATCGTGGTGCCGTCCGCGTTTACCTACACGACGGGCCGCGCGCACTGGGAAATGCTGCTGCGCGCGCGCGCGGTCGAAAACCAGTGTTATGTGCTCGCCGCCGCGCAGGGCGGCCAGCACGAGAACGGCCGGCGCACCTGGGGTCACAGCATGCTGATCGACCCGTGGGGCGAGATCGTGGCGCTGCGCGACGAAGGCGCGGGCGTGGTCGCCGGCGACCTGCATCCGGCACGCATCGCCGAAGTCCGGCAGAGCTTGCCGGCTTACCGCCATCGCGTCCTGGGTTAAGCTGCGCCTTGGCTATCCCGTTTTTTGGCAGCAACCGAGACAGACACCGCATGAATATCATCGAACCCGGCATCCACAATCTCGCCAGCGCGAAGGACATCCTGTTGACGCCGTTCGGCCTCGACGAATCGATCTTGACGCGCACGCTCGGCGAGATTTTCACGCACCGCGTCGACTACGCGGACCTGTACTTCCAAGCGACCCGCAGCGAAGCGTGGAGCCTCGAGGAAGGCATCGTCAAATCGGGCAGCTTCAGCATCGACCAGGGCGTCGGGGTGCGCGCGGTGGCGGGCGACCGCACCGCCTTCGCCTACTCGGACGACCTGTCGCCGCAGGCGCTGTCGCAAGCGGCGGCGGCGACCCGGTCGATCGCGAAGAGCGGCGGCGGCAGGGTCAAGGTCAAGGTCGCCGATGCGCTGCGCGGCGTGTCCGGACGGGATCTCTACCTGCCGCGCGACCCGCTGCACTCGCTCGACGCGACCGCCAAGGTCGCGCTGCTCGAGCGCATCGAAAAAATGGCGCGCGGCAAGGACCCCCGCATCCAGCAGGTGATGGCCGGGCTTGCCGGCGAATACGATGTCGTGCTGGTCGCGCGCAGCGACGGCGCGCTGGCGGCCGACATCCGGCCGCTAGTGCGTGTGTCCGTCACCGTGATCGCCGAACAGAACGGCCGGCGCGAGATCGGCACCAGCGGCGGCGGCGGACGCTTCGACTACGCGTATTTCACCGATGAGCTACTGGAGCGCTACGTGGACGACGCGGTGAAATCGGCGCTGGTGAACCTGGAAGCTCGGCCGGCGCCGGCCGGTGCGATGACCGTGGTGCTCGGGCCGGGTTGGCCCGGCGTGCTGCTGCATGAGGCGATCGGCCATGGGCTGGAGGGCGACTTCAACCGCAAGGGTTCATCGGCGTTCGCGGGGCGCATCGGCGAACAGGTCGCGGCAAAGGGCGTGACCGTGGTCGACGACGGCACCCTGCCGAACCGCCGCGGCTCGCTGAACATCGACGACGAGGGCAATCCGACGCAGTGCACCACGCTGATCGAGGACGGCATCCTGAAGGGCTATATTCAGGACACCCTGAACGCGCGCCTGATGAAAATGCCGGTCACGGGCAACGCTCGGCGCGAGTCGTATGCGGCGCTGCCGATGCCGCGCATGACCAATACCTACATGCTGAACGGCGACAAAGACCCGCAGGAAATCGTCGCGTCGGTGAAGAACGGACTCTACGCGGTGAACTTCGGCGGTGGTCAAGTCGACATCACTAACGGCAAGTTCGTGTTCTCGGCGTCCGAGGCCTATATGATCGAGGACGGCAAGATCACCTACCCAGTCAAGGGCGCGACGCTGATCGGCAGCGGTCCCGAGTCGCTGAAGTACGTCAGCATGATCGGCAACGACATGGCGCTCGACTCCGGCGTCGGCGTGTGCGGCAAGGAAGGCCAAAGCGTGCCGGTCGGGGTCGGCCAGCCGACCTTGCGAATCGACCGCATGACAGTGGGCGGCACGGCGTAATGCCGCGTCGATGAGCGAACTATTGCGCGTTTCATGCATGCGAGGGCCGAATTATGCGGAATTTCCGCATTCTTCGGTCTGACAGATTGCAACGCTCGCGAGAACAGGATATAAAGCCACACAACGCTGAGCGTTCCTGACGCGTCAGCGAAACAAAGCCTCAACGAAGCCAGACAAAAACCTTTATCACACGCCACACACGCGAAGCCGCATCGATCATGTCCGCCAAGTTTTACTTTTATTTCTTTTGGCATCTCAAGCCGCTGGCGGATCGAGAGGGTTGGTGATTGTCTGAAACACCAAAGAATTCCCGAAAAACCGCCAGCCAGCCTGGCGGTTTTTTTTCGCCTTGGAGAAGCAAAATGCCCCCTCATAACACTGACGATGTCCGAATTCGCGAATTGAAAGAACTGACGCCCCCCGCTCACCTGATTCGGGAATTTGCTTGTACCGAACACGTGTCGGATCTGATCTACAACACGCGCCAATCGCTGCACCGAATCCTGCATGGGATGGAAGACCGCTTGGTGGTGATCGTCGGACCGTGCTCGATTCACGACACGAAAGCCGCGCTCGAGTACGCGGGCAAGCTGGTCGAGCAGCGCGCGCGCTTGGCCGGCGAGCTTGAGGTGGTGATGCGCGTCTACTTCGAGAAGCCGCGCACCACGGTCGGCTGGAAGGGCCTGATCAACGATCCGTACCTCGACAATAGCTTCAAAATCAACGACGGCCTGCGTACCGCGCGCGAACTGCTGCTGCGCATCAACGAACTGGGGCTGCCGGCCGGCACCGAGTACCTCGACATGATCAGCCCGCAGTACATCGCCGACCTGATCTCGTGGGGCGCGATCGGCGCGCGCACCACGGAGTCGCAGGTACACCGCGAACTTGCGTCGGGGCTGTCGTGCCCGGTTGGCTTCAAGAACGGCACGGACGGCAACGTGAAGATTGCTGTGGACGCGATGAAAGCAGCGTCACAGCCGCACCATTTCCTGTCGGTGACGAAAGGCGGCTATTCGGCGATCGTCTCCACCGCGGGCAATGAGGACTGCCATGTCATCCTGCGCGGCGGCAAGACGCCGAACTATGACGCCGACAGTGTCAATGCGGCGTGCGCGGACATCGGCAAGGCGGGACTGGCGGCGCGGCTCATGATCGATGCCAGCCACGCGAACAGCTCGAAGAAGCACGAGAACCAGATTCCGGTCTGCGCGGACATCGGTCGCCAAGTCGCTCTGGGGGACGAACGCATCATCGGCGTCATGGTCGAGTCGCATCTGGTCGCCGGCCGCCAGGATCTCAAGGAGGGCTGCGCCCTGAACTACGGTCAAAGCGTTACCGACGCCTGCATCGGCTGGGACGATACGGTCCAGCTCCTCGAAGGTCTGGCGGACGCCGTGAAGCAGCGGCGCGTGGCGCGCGGCAGCGGGAACTGAGGCGAGCGCGGGCGGCGCTCGCGCCAAGCGCGTCCGATGCGCCGCCCCGGCCGCGTCAAGCGCGACCTATGCGCCGCGCCGCTCGCGCCCAGCGCATCCTGGTGCCGCCCCGACCGTGTCCGGCGAAACCTATTCAACGCCCCGTTCGCGCTGCCACAGCACGTCGCTTGCACCTTCGACGCGGTTCAACACTCTGGCGAGGACAAATAGCAGGTCCGAGAGCCGGTTCACGTATTGACGCGGCGCCTCGTTGACCGCCTCCACGCGGCCCAGCGCGACGATGGAGCGCTCCGCGCGGCGGCACACGGTACGGCAGACATGCGCGAGCGCTGCCGCGCGGCTGCCGCCCGGCAGGATGAACTCGGCGAGCGGCGGCAAGGCGGCGTTGAACTCCGCCAGCCAGGTATCGAGCCGCGCGACCCGCGCGGCGGCGATCATCGTGTGGCCTGGAATGCACAATTCCCCACCCAGGTCGAACAGGTCATGCTGCACTGCGACAAGCCGTTCGCGCACGGTCTCAGGCAGTGTCTCGGACAGCAAAACGCCGATGTTCGAGTTCAATTCGTCGACCTCGCCAATCGCCACGATTCGCACGTCATCCTTATCGACCCGCCGTCCGTCGCCGAGCCCGGTGGACCCGTCGTCGCCGGTGCGCGTGACGATTTTGCTCAGGCGATGGCCCATTCTGTTCTCCTATTCGCGCTACGGCGCGCTCATCCCCTTGCGCCGCGCCCCACGCTGACGACTTTGCGCGACGTTGGCAGTAGAATACGAGAAAAGCCGCTGCACCGAGTGGCGCCACACATCCGAGGAGACCGAATCGTGCCTTCACCCATCGCGCCCGAGGGCGTGGGCAAGCCTTTTCCCGCTGCCCTGCTGGCGTCCCTGAAGGAAGCGTTCGGCGAGCGCATGTCAACCTCCGATGCGGTGCGAGCGCAT
>Ga0310811_10003149_pt1 | contig 20730 bp, 21 predicted proteins | sample YCmetagenome_FD_207642 | JGI IMG/M metagenome (GOLD analysis project Ga0310811, IMG submission 207642) | Soil microbial communities from experimental microcosm in Duke University, North Carolina, United States - YC | ecosystem: Engineered > Artificial ecosystem > Soil microcosm > Unclassified ...
CGTCTGATACAGCCTCTGTACACTACCATGTCAAGTCCGAGCTATGCCATGCCAAGCTTTAGTCAGGCTGGGTCAAATGCTACTCATACCACGACAAGTTCTCTCTAACATCTTCGCAGCTTCTGTACTAATGTAAACCTCCGCGCTTACTACCTATGCCGCATCAGGCCTACGTCTCGTCAGTGCCGCGTCAATCCCACCCGTGCATTAGCACATTTGAACTGTCAGTGCAACTTAGATATATTTTCAACCCGTCATAATAAATGATTTTCTAACCTTGCTTCCTTTGTCCTCACAGAAACAGATGCCGTACACTGTAGTTGCTCATAGGCCCGTAATAAAATCATTTACTAAGCATTCTACGGACAGTGTAGTACTCAAAAATGATTTCTCCAGTCTCAACTCTTATGGACTGGTATCGGGCTTCTGGAAATCTACATATGCTATGACTTTTGTGAGTGTTTTAAAATATGGAGTGTACTTGTTTTAACTATCCTCTAGGAATTTGCAGCTAGTAGTATGTGTGCCTAGGGTGAATAAAATTGACGAAGGAATGGTCACGTACCCGTGCAACTTGATGTGAGAGGCGAATATAGGCTTAGCACATAGTAACGCTTGCACTAGCGTATCAGTGGCCGAGACTCCGGGTCGTCAATGCCACGTCACGACCGCGTCAAAATAGTTACGCGCATTTTCAAAGTCATTTTTCTCTCTCCCCATACTTTTTCAAAGCCAGTTTATTGCATCAGTCCCTATTCTGATGCGGCAGCACTGTTGGAGTGATGGCATGATGCAAGCAGTGTGGCGCACTTATCTGGTCTCTTATCACTCAACCTCGTTCTTTACTCATTCATTCTCTTCTACTAGGTCATGATGATACCCGATGTCACTTGGCTAGACCTTTGTCTTGCTGGTATCGGAGCATACCTTCTCAAGCGGGTGCTGAACAAGAATCCTGCATCATATCCCCCCGGCCCCCGTGGTTGGCCAATTGTTGGGAACATCCAAGACATACCTCAGATCAAGCCTTGGCTAACCTTTGCTGAGTGGGGCAAGAAATATGGTGAGTGTTTCCTGTTCTTCCAAAATGATAATGTATTCCAATTCTGCGCTTTCTAGGTGCTATCTCGCATGTTGAGGTCCTGGGTCAGCACATCGTTGTACTTGATTCAGTCAAGAGTGCGGTAGACATGTTGGACAAGAAAGGCGCTGTGTACTCTGACCGTCCTGTTCTGCCTATGGCTGGTGAGCTTGTTGGCTGGAAGCACAGTTTAGCTCTTCTTCCGTACGGTGACCGCTGCCGCCAGCAACGCAAGAACATACACCGAATCATAGGCAATCGCGTTGCCTTGGAAGTCTACCACCCAATCGAGGAGATTGAGACTCGCCGATTCTTGAAGCATGTGTTTTCGAACCCCAAGCAACTGCAAGCTCATATTCGGCAGTATGTTGTATGATTTAGCCTTGCATGGGTGGCACCTTGAACTCTTATAGCACCGCTGGTGCTATCATTCTGTGAATCTCTCATGGTTATGAGGTGAAGGAGAACAACGACCCATTTATCGACCTTGCGGACCGTGCTATGGACCACTTCTCGCGTTCCAGTGCTCCTGGCGCCTTCATGGTTGACATCGTGCCATTCTGTAAGACTATAAGACTCTGAACTTTGCTGGTAATTGGTCTAATTATTTCCAGTGGCCAACATCCCTGAATGGTTTCCTGGTGCTGGCTTCAAGCGCTTAGCCCGTGAATGGTCCAAGACTCGCGAGGATATGGTTTCCATACCCTACAAGTTCGTCAAGGATCAGATAGTAATGAACATTCATAGTTTTGCGATCATAAGTTGAACGTTCCACAGGCTGCTGGCATTGCCCTGACGTCCTTCACCTCGAATCTGTTAGAAGGCCGTACTTTATCTGTGGAAGAGGATGATGTGGTGATGTGGTCTGCTGCATCCCTATACGCTGCTGGTTCCGACACGGTTGGCACCTCCCTCCGTATCGCCATATTTCGATATTAACACCTGTCTCCAGACAGTTTCTGCAATATACTCGTTTTTCCTTGCTATGACACTGTTCCCTGATATGCAGAAGAAGGCCCAGGCTGAAATAGATGCTGTTGTTGGTCCTGATCGTCTTCCCTCCTTCGCAGATCGCGGCTCCCTCCCTTATACTGAGGCGCTTGTGAAAGAAGTTCATCGCTGGAATGTTGTCGCCCCTACCGGTATGTAGATCTCGTTTTATCGCATTCCTTGATTGTTGAGCGGTACCGATCACTCAATTGACAGCTATCCCCCATCACGTCACCAAGGACGATATCCATGATGGATATCACATCCCAAAGGGTTCCTTGGTAATACCTAACATTTGGTTAGCGCTTTTATTTTTCCATATTCGACATTTCAACCAAATTGAAAGACAGGTTCATGCTCAATGACCCGCGGACATATGCTAACCCTTCACAATTCAACCCTGAACGCTTCTTGGAGAATAACGGCAAAGGTCCCGAACTCGAACCTCGCACAATCTGCTTTGGTTTTGGTAGACGGTAAGTATGGTGTTGGTTTTAAGTACAACGCTAACTTTTCTGCTCTGCAGTGTCTGTCCCGGTATGCCTAACTCTTCCTCGACAGACAGTATTTTGACATTGTTTGTTTTTATGGACAGGTCTCCAGCTCGCTGATGCCTCCGTCTGGATGTCAGCAGCAATGTCACTTGCAGTGTTTGATATCTCCAAGGTCGTTGAGAAGGGTGTTGAAATCACTCCTGAAGTCGGCCATACATCAGGCACGGTCAGGTATGTCGTGCATCTTACCGCATCCGCGGCGCTGGTTTTGATAGACGTACTCCCAGCCACCCCAAGCCGTTCAAGTGCTCTATCAAGCCTCGCTCTGCGAAAGCCATTGCGCTCATTCAGCAGGATGCTAACTATTAAGGGCATAAAGTTGATTCTCGGTATCTAAATCTGTCATGCATCCCGATATTGTATATATTTTGTTTCATCCTGTTGTACTCACGGTCTGCACATCTGGCACCTCTCGCCCAACAATAAGGAGCAGGTTCACGTTCTTAAACTCTTCTATCGATGACCGACACCTTTACGCGTGCCAACACAAAGATGTGATGATGCAGTGTCCGCCGGGCAGGTACACGACACATCGCACCCTGCTGGTGTGGCCTCGCAATGTCCGGAGAACCAGTTTTGCTTGGTTTCCCCCACAAAGGCCATAGACGAATCAAGATAGCCATTCTTTTTATACTGTGGTTTTTTGCTCAAACTCGCATCGTTCTCACTCGGTGCCAATTGGATCTTGCAACAAAAGATTCAGCGTATTTTTTTTTTTACATGTTATTCGTAAAACGCTGATATGGTGAGTGTGTACGCGATGTGAAAATGTAAATAAGAGCGAGGACGATGGATTAAGAAAGCAGATGGTTGACGATCCTGACGTGAAAATGGAGTTATTAAAAACTCTCTGGCGGGGAGTCGAACCCCGCTCTCCCGCGGTCGTGTTTCCTACATGACAGGCGGGTGTACTATCCGATATACTACCAGAGACATATTGTGAGCTCCTCCCGTTGCTATAAGGGTAGTGAGTCAGAATACCTATGATAGTAACATGTGAGCGACTCGGGTAGTAACCCAATGGCAGATCCCAACCCGTACCGGCTTACCCATCACGCGTGCGGGGTGACCCTGACTGCTATTGCCTTCTTTTTAACTGATACACAGCTGTGCCCTGTAATATGACATGCTTGATCGATGATCCTCGATGTCTCATGGGCAAAGCCTGTAAGTAATGACGTGACTCAGGTGGCCACATCAACACCCACTAATCGTGGTCGGGGATTCTGTAATTTTTTTTGCCTATGGAAAGTCATAGCTATACTTAAACTGTACATATAATATACAAATCACAGAATGTCCGCTGTTTTGCCTGTGACTTGAGCTGTCTAGGGTGGTGTTTGTGACCTCTTCACGTAACGTGAAAAATTCGATGTAGTAAATAGAATTATCGGTCGATCGATCAATGTCACACACTGACATTGGTTTTGCAAGTCATATGTAGGTCTTCAACCATAATCGCACATAAGAGCCAAATCGACGCGTACCAGCACTCAGTACCCAGTACTCAACTTTTACTATCTTCTTTACTGTGCAACCTGGCAGGCCATGATATTCTATCACCCGACTGTTCATTTCAGTATAAAGGGCAAAGTTCTCGTCATTGTGGGTATGCCGATATTCGACTCAAGGCAGCTCACTGAAAACAAACTCCCCAAGGCAGCCAGTTGTTTCTGTCGCGAACGTTGCACAGCTCGCGGCTGATCTCCTGATCGCTTCGCTTTCCTTGCATCGCGTAGGCATATTCGACCCTAGGAGCTTAGTTCCTGTCGTCGGAGCACGCGAAGATGATCTTCCTGGCGTCACAACACCACTCGAGCGTATGTCTTGGCGCATGTGCTATCAGGGTCTGGGCTAACCAACAGGCATAGTTTTTGGCCGCGATGACGTTAATATCGCAGTCATACAGCAACGTTCTCCCGCATTGAAGGTATCAAAGCCGTCATTCAGACGTCATTTTTACTGTGCTCATCTGCATCTCACCAGTCCTCGAAGCAAGAGTTTGTCGACTCCCTGTTGGAATTTATCCGTACTTCGGGAGCTTCAGCTGTCCTCTTCATTGGCGGAGTAGATATGTCCAACAGGACTGATCTCCAGATGCTGTTGAGTTGCAATGATTCGATGTTTGAGGTGTGAATTGATGTTGTTCTTCTGATGATTCCAGGACACCTACTTGCCAGATCGTCCCACCTGGAACACCTGACCTGGCTTCTGGTCCGTTGGCCGCCCTCACAGCTTTACCAATACCCGTCTACACTTCACTCGTCTCCCAGTTCCTGAATACCGATGCAGAAAGGACAGCTATACCTTTCATCCCAGGTGGAGGGTTATCTCGTCGAATTCTCTCCTCACTTTCTGACACATGGCAAATCCCGACTGCATGTCTGTTGCAATACGTTATGGAGGGGGACAACAGAGCGGACGCGCAGCTCATGGCAGCTGTAGTATCTAAGGTGTTGCAAATAGAGGTTCCTAACTGGAAGCAGCCTAGCAGTTGGGGTCATGGTCTTTTCGGTACTCCTCATGATCAAACATTGTACGGTTAACAAGTGTATTCTACAGCTTGGTGCAGATGTTGATAAAAACAATCAAGCAATGATCCAAAACCAAATCTACACGCGCTTTTTGGTAGTCTGCGCTGAGCTTCATCGATGTTTTCCAGCAATGCCAGTACGGTTTCGGCCTTTTTTCTTCGCAGCTTGAGACAACGACATGTAAGCATACGGATCCACGCCGCCTTTCTTGACGTCACCACCAGCTTTCTGCAACAGAGCATCAGACCTTGTGAGCACAAACACAGCAGACTACCAACCTTTGCTTTGAACTCGTGGCCCAGTTTTGGCTCCATGGGACGTTTGTTTTTCTTCGTAGCAGTGGCAGCACCATCAGCCATCTCAACATCTCCATCTTCGTCCTCATTCTCGCGGCGTCTCTTTTTAGTATCTTTATTGAACTTGATGCGCCCATTAGGGCCGCGGGTGAAGCCATCCACCGAGGTCATACTCTCCCGGTATGCACTGCCAGCAACGTCTTTGGCAGCCTTCCGAGAGCTGACTTCGATATCAGACTCCTCGTCTTCGTTGATAACAATCTTTCCGGTGTCAGTGTCGGTTTTAAAGTGACCTGCATCTTGACCTGGCTTGCGGCGTCGGTTGGCTTGGGCATCTGTAAAAGAGGTAAACGATGTAGATCCAAGCACATGATGAACACCCACTAGTCAATCGTGATGCAACACCCTGCAAGAGGTCCATCGGTTCGTCATCATCCACCCGCAGACGCACTCCCTGTTCAATTCCCTTCCGTTTCGGTCCCGCCGTGGGTCGAGATACCTGCTCGTCTTCGTCGCTGTCGTCCAACTCACTTTCACTGCCATACAAGACGTCCTCGAATGCATCGCCTGTCGGAACCTTTCCTTTGGTCGCCTGGATAAGATCATCAGTAATTATAAATGATAGATGTTCGAAAAAACCAACCTCCTCCACCTCTTCTTCGTCATCGTCCTCTCGAGCTCTCTTCCTTTTAGCTCTTTCCTTCCTTTTCTTGATATTCACCAACACCTTCGCGGCCTGATCCTCACCCGCCGCTTGATACACGTCATTCCACCCAAACCTCCTGATCATCCGCTCGAAGATATGGCGGACCTTTGCCTTGAAGTGGTTCTTGTGATCATGAGACCAGGCGAGGAGTGCAGGGACGAGTTCTTTTAGATGTGGTCGTAGCAATTCAATAGGCAAAGTATGAATCGCAAGCTTGATGTACCCGAGCGTAGATTTGATAATTTCACGATTGGCAGAGGAGAGGAAAACGAGAAGAGTCGTGAAGATCTCTGTCTGCATCTGGGCATCGATGGATTCTACCCAAATCGTTAGATAGGTTGCGGTCACGACGTCAATTTACATACCTCTGAACTCAAAGACGAGACGGGAGACAGCGGTTACGGTGGCACTGATCATGTGCGGTGAAGCTCCTGCTAATCCTCCTGCGACCATGGTCATATACTCGTTAATGCTTGCTTGTGCTACAAAGAGTATGTCAATGACTGAGATTTGTGATGCAGTCGCAGCTCACCTTCGGCGCCATCCTCATCCATTCCATCCACCATGCTCCTCTTCACTATACCACCCTGGCTCATCTTTTGACCCATAGCAACAACGAGCTCGAAAGCCGCTGACCGGGCTTTTTCTGATGGCTCCTTTGTACCTAAGACAGCTTCTGGTATAAGCGAAGGAATGATGTGCAAAGACTCGCTAGGCACCCGAAGTATCAGCAGAGAGAGTAAGATAAACCGATCTTTCTTTGCAGCAGGTGTAAGCCCAAGTGAAAGCTCGTCCAGACGTTGGAAAATCTGGAGCGGATCCTCTTCTGCTTTGCCCTTCTCCAGAAGCTTCGCTAGAATCTTGTAACCACGCTTTTGTACACCGTTGTCCTTGTGGCACAGCACCTCCTGCGCGAGGCACGTCGAGAACAGAGCGGCGACGTCTTGCGCGTCAAGGAAGGGAAGGAGGAGGATTAGAAGATCTTGCGTCATTGCAGTGGTATTTCCGTTGTCTGATTGTTGGAGACTTTGACGGAAAAGGTCGACGACCTTGCGATAGGCTTTTGCAATGTCTTGCTTCTCTGCGAGTCCAGCCCAAACACTGATGACGTCGCCCACCATGCCACGATTATCCCTATCCACACTACCGAAGACGTTGAAGAAGACAGCAAACCAACTCTCTACTTGTGTTTTGAGGAAAGCAAGGTTCTGGGAAGCTTGTTCGGGAGTAATTGTGTTATCTGATGTCGAGGACTCTCCCATGTCTGCGTCGACCTGGGATGCAATAATCTTGTTGGACTCTATCAAAGCCTTCAGGCCCCTTAGTACAGGTGGCCGAAGATCAGGTTGGCCATAAAGTAGCTGAGAAAGGAGTTGCGAGAATGCCGGCGTAAGGGCCTGAAATAATATTCATCAATGTAAGAAGCATTTATACGAGTGCCGCGCGTACTGTCTTAACGTCAGGAGGTGCATGGCAATAGCCCGCAAATCCAGTCCATATCTGAGCGACAAGTACACTCCACACTTTCGCCTCAGATTGCCTTCCTTCGCTATCGGCCTTTTGCTGTAAATTGAACATCCGCTCACTCATGGGCACAAAGTACGAGACAAAATGCCCAAGGAGTGACGGGTGGGGTTGGTTGAGCATAGGCAAAAGGAACGCGCGTGGTTCTTTGCCTGCTTGACTAAAAATAAATATTCAGCTTCAGCCCTTTTCCCCGTTTCGAAATGACTTACCGATCCGAGGGCTCTAGATTCAGAGGAATGGCTGCAAGAAGCACAGCGGGACCCACTACTCGCATAGCCGTCGAGAGTACAGCATCAGCAGCTTCCTTGTGCTCAAAACCTTTTTGGACCCGCAAATCGGCGATTTTCGACACTAGAGGCATGAGTAAAGCCTCTGTAGCAGTAGTAGACTTCGTCGGATCCACACGGACGCCCAAATTTGAGACCAGAGCTGAAATGACAGAGAGCAGCTCCTGCATAGCGGACGCAAAGGCCAGGGAGTCGAGGGCCTTCGTCATTTGAGAGATGACACTGCGCAGGGGCGATTTGCCAGCTTCGCCATCCGAAATGGAGTCTTTCACAATAGAAGACGTGATACACCGTGTCAGTAAAACCAGAGATTCCGCGACAGCTTTACGGGTTTGTGGCTGCTTTGTCTCGAAGTACGACCACACCGTTTTCCACACTCTGTTAAACTCGGCAGCACAGGCCGACGGGTCTGCGACATGATATGCAAACATTGCATCTCCAAGAACACGAATCCAAGATGGAGAGATGGAATTATCGGCTTTTGCTGGTGGGGATTCCAGGACGGCATTTAGAACGGCCGGGATTTGTTCGATTGCACTGGCAGTGCCGGTCGTAGTAGATGCAGCAAAAAGATCGGAAAGGATTGAGTATGCAGCCTGGGAGAGGTATGGGTTTCCTAATCGTGGAAGGGTCAAGAGTGTAGTGGTGATGGGTGGTATAGCCTTTGCGATTGTTTAGGTTAGCAGACGGTGATTCAAACATTATTAAACATACATCGAGAGGAAGATTTGGAAGTACTGGGCGCAAGAATGCAAGAAGATGAATAGCTGTTTCTGCAGCTGAGGTATCGGACCCTTTTCCAGATGATTTTGATTTCGGTAGGGCGCCAGAGCTTGCTTGCTGAAGCGCAATATGAGCCCACTCAGCTACCCGCTGGGCATAAGGATGCCGGATCAAAGGACTCGGTGGGAAGGAAAGAACGTCTTTCACAATATCAGCTGCTTTCTTGCGCACTTTTGGTCGTGGATCCAAACATAATTGCAGTATAGATGCAAATGATTGACGAACTGCAGAAACGTCCAGTTGCGATTTGTCAAGGGCTCTGAACACAGCATTGTATAGAGTCAACTGTGACCTCAGTGGAGGGGCATGTGCCATCAAGGCAGGAAAAAGTGGTGCGGTCAGAGAGAGAAGTGTATTGAGATTGGTCTGGATAACTGGCGGGGGGACGAAGGGAGCCACTAGAGCAAGAAGATACAGTTCTGCGGGTAATACGTCTCCATCTCCAAGTGAAGTCTCCTTCTTTTGAATGCTTCCATCGAGAGTTGTGATCAATGCAGCAAAATAAGCCGTAGGTGTCCTGTCCGTGTGCTTTTCCTGAAACGTAGATTCTAAAGCCTGAAGCAGGTTTGCTGGTGCTTTCTGGTGGGCAAGATTTGAAGTCGTGTGAGGCCGTATTTTGGCCAATGCCTCTTCCATGACGATCACCTGTAGATCACTTGTAAATGACTATCCTACCACTGACATGCGGCATTGATCAAAATTTTGATTATGTAATGATGCTTAAGACTACTTTTGAAAGTGTAGACCTTTTCTTTTCATCCCATGACGCACGGCGGTTCATGTACACGACCTTCACGACGAGACTCATATAACTATGCCCAAGGGTTCTACTACTCCCTGGTCTTACATTCTAGTTCGGTAAGGTCAGCGACGTACTAAAATCGACACAATTTAACTCGGAACGGCGGTATTAGGTTGCTCTTCAAGTTTGTGCTGAAGATATTCTATGGGACCATTGTCGTTGAGAATGCTGATCTTATACCGAAGACCGGGCAACCATGGTCTGTCCCTACTCAGGTTATCCTCCATCAGCTAAATGGTTTCGCGACTCAGCATTGTCTGCGCTAACCATCCCAATTCCCTGACGGATGCACTGTGAGAGCACATCTGCCCCGGTGAAACGCATTCACTCATAGTTTGTATACGTCAGTCTTTTAGTAACTTCTATGCCATCCAGAGTAAGCAAGCACAACTTTGAACTGACATCACTCGACTCATTGCCGTGTAGACGCGCAATATGCTTCGGCTCACGGCAAAATCCACCCAATTCGGCCATCGGACTTTTACCAGTTGGCTGATCGAATCCGCAGGCACTGTTCCCATTAAACGGCGCAAAGATTATAATAACGGTGACGTGGATAACAGTCAAGCTATGAATAAGCTAATGGATGTAAGATGCGCCCATATTATACATAGAGGGTATTTGACAGTTCCATCAAATCTCACAGGCACTGGAACTTGGAGATGCAGTTTGTGTATTTCCGGAAGGGGCAAGTCGCTATCACCCCACTATCGCCCCCCTGAAGACAGGAGGTTTGTCGACTGATTTGTACTTGCCAATGTCTTCTTCACTTATCTTTTAGTGGCTCGTCTTGTTTCGGATGTCCTGAGTCGTAATCGTGATGATCCAGATTTTTCCATTTCCATTTTGACGTGCTCGATCACTTACATGTAATGAACTGCTCTTATATATCTACCTAGTTGCTGACCGCGTGAAATTCTAGGCATCGACAACATTTCAGATCAGATGTTCTGGTGACATTCAACCCTCCAATGACGTTTACTCCCAAGGTGCGTGCACATATATTTGTATAAAACACTTCATTTAGTTTCCTGTGGTTCAGGACAATCCAGAGCTCCTCGCTCCCGTACAGCATGACGACATTCGGGCCCTGACTGAACGGATGCATCAACAAATTAGTTCTCGGACGATTGACTCGCCATCTTGGGAATTCGTGAGATCCGCAAAGATGGCGACGCGCATATATGCACCTCTTGGGACTCGTATGAGCCTAGGAGATTATGTGCGAGTCACTAGAACATTTGTCGAGGCGTTCAAAGCCTCCGACGACACTGAAAAGAGCAAACGTACTGCTGAAGACCAGTCTATTGAATTCACCAAGGAAGACATTGAGCTCAACCAACTGCGTCGTGACCTCAAGGTAATACAGCTTTTAATGGATGTACCAGTTTCTAAATTGCCGTCTAAAGGATTATCAAGACCGGCTTGTTCACTGGGGTATCAAAGACGATCGTATTGCGCGTCCCCTCTCCCTGCGAACGATTAGCATGCGGATGGTCATTCGGCTGACGTGGTTCATATGCCTCTTTACCATCTCTCTCCCAGGCCTGGTGCTCTGGACCCCCGTATTTATTACCACATTCATTGCCGTCAGGAATTTCAAGAGAACTGGGCCGATCTGGGACACCTTTGACGAAATTGCGCAATATAAGCTTGTGTATGGGCTTTTTTCGGGCCTATCCGTTTGGGCTGCTTGTGTTCTATTCACGCTTTCTTCTGCCGCAATCACAACATTTCTCGTGCCTGCTATGATGTGGATGACACTGAGGTGGACGGAAGACGCGATATCAGCTTTCCGTGCCTTTATGGCATTGGCGAGGTTGCTATGTGTCGGAAAGAAGACACTGAATGAGATACGAATGACAAGAAGGGATCTGCATTCGCGATTGATGAATCTCGCTGTGGGGACTTTGGGGTTACCGGATGATCCCGAGAAGTTTTTCGTCGAACGTGGGGGTAAGGAGAAGGGTCGTGTGAGAAGCACCTGGGACAGCGGAGCGAAGTACTTCTCTGTCAGAAGGAGGCGGAAGAGGGACTGGAATGAGACGTTGAGGTTATATGATCAGGTAGATTATCCGGAAGAGGGGTGAAGAGGGGCTACGATGTATATGAGATGACATCTGATGAAGTTTGCATACATCTTACTCAGACACCATTATGAACAAGTGCGACGTCAATTAAAATATTTACAAAATGTGTACATACTGGAAGTCCAAAGGTATCCAAAATATGGTACAGTAAAAACCGAAACCGAGCGTGTGCTTGTGGTGTGTGCCTGTACAGAGGAAGAAGCGAATTATGCGTTTGTACCATAACCTGAAACGGGCGTGTATGCTCTGGAACGATAACCATATTGACGATGGTCTGGGATGGGTGTGTATGATCTATTACCAGCAGCCCACCTCTGACCGCGGTCCGCAGCTACACCGGTTATGATGACGCCAGCCCCCACGACAAAACCTGAAACCCAAGAAACAGCGTTTAAAACATAACCAACACCTTTGAAGAACATATTAGAGCCAACAAGACAAGGAAGGCAGCACAAAACTTACCAGGCTTGGCGTGCTCGAAGGCCGGGAAACGATCTTTGCGATATAGCTCGGTAACGAGGATAAACGTCACGAGTTGGAAGACAGCTACGGAACGTGATTATACCCTGTGACGTCATGTCATTTCATGAACACTAACCGTGTAATATGACTAGTCCTGCCACAGCTCTCCAAACCCTTCTCCTCCTGGAGTGCGTGCTCACGCCAATAAGCAGAGCGACGAGACCCATGCCTGCAAAACCGATGCCGAGCTCGGTGAAGTATTGAGCGGAGGTCCATAGGGCACAGAAGAGGCGATTTTCATCGTCACATTTGTCTTGGACACGGAGGGGGAACTGGCGGCATTCGTAGTCGGTGTATTCTATATGTCCGTCTTTGCCGGGGCCGGGAAAGCTGATGATAGAGCGTTCGCATCGTTCCATTAGGCCATAGCGAACTGTGACTTGAACATTTGCGATGTCATATTTAGCAATAAGCCTTCAAATATAATGTCAGGGCATTTGGTGGTTAAAACGTTCTCTGGGCGAACCAGTCCGGGAGACGTGAAGATAAAATGTTCTAGAAAACCCCCCCTAGATGAGTTGTTTGTTCATGAAATGGAACTTGGATCACCTACGATGACAAAAATGATGAGAACGGCCACGAATGTCGCTGCATATGACGTTTTCCTCATTGTAGCAGAGGTTTTTGAAGGAGATTGTGAGTGGGCGAAATGATATTTGGTGACTCCACATGTACCAATTATGACCTTTTATTGACATTTATTATGTAAACGATCAGTTCCGGAGATTGGAGTATGCTATCTGCAACCATTCGCGCAAATATCTCAGGGATGGGCCTGAAGCTCCGACAAGAGAGACAGCTATGGAAGGAAGTGCGTACACGATTCGTAGCCGGTTTGATGCATCATGATGTCTTTGTGAGAGCCAAGATACGGGAACTCATCATATACATGTATTCATAGATTTGATTGCGTATTCTGTGACGTCGATGGTCGTCTAACATAGTGTGACCTATATGTGCTTCTTGGCTTCTTCAAATTCGCACACTAGTACTAATCTTTGCACTTTCCGCAACTGCTGCTTGAGTGTTCAGCGAAATCTCGTTAGTTATCTTTGCTTGACGCATCGACTACCAACTTTAGTCTGAGTCACTGTCAGAGGCCCGAACGCCTTGAGCGAGGTACACGTTACTGACATGACCGGTTTGGCAGAATGTCATACTGGCAAAGGAACCTTCTAATAACCTTCCAAGTTATGTACCGGCCACACAATAACACTTGCTATCTAGAGCAATTGTATTGCCATATATACCTGTACTATATAAATATCAGTCCGTACCGCAGTACTTTGCTATTACACCATGTTAGCCGCCGGGCCGCCTCAGGCACAGATCGTTTGGAGATCTCGCAGATCCTGAAGCTATATCACTCATGCAGCATTTGCGCTACTGGCGCAAAGCCACGGAAGAAGTGTCAGTTGATAGTTCTGAAGTTTCGGAAGGCGAGGTTCAGATTTGGGGCCATGATCAGCGTTGATGGGCATACTCGTCGACGACGAGATCATGATAAATAGATTGAACCTCGCATGATGACAGGCAGTGGAACGTGGACACCTTGCTGCCCTTTTAATGGTGGTGATACGACATTATCATACACGTAGTGTGGCGTCTTGAAAATTTGGCCAAGTGGCGAATCTCCCGCTTCTGCCGGCACGATGATGGCTCGCAAATGATAATTCTACCCATGACAACGTACGACTCTCCTTGGATTTCCAGGGATTTTCCTTTAATTAGTAGGTTCGGAACAATACCGGGGCCCGAGGACCGTACATTCAAGTCTTGCAGCTCCCGTCTTCTTGATACATCAAAGGTGCTCACTGGCTAACGTCCTTGTCGATTAGTGGTTAAATCATCGCATTGTGGCTACTCCAATCTGCGAAGCCGGAAGTTCGAATCCTCCCTGGGACAGACGTCGTTTTTTTGTTCCAGGATTGAGCGCAGCAGGTTTATGTGTGTATGTATACCTTAGCGTCCCTTGGCTTCCCCGCATCCAAACAAATGCGGATATGAATAACTTCTCACCCCACATCATGCCCGCAGATGATGACATCAATTATAGCTTGCTATTATCGTAGTTGACATGTGAAGCCGTTGTCATGATGCGCTCGTATGGTACTAGTGGTGCTGTGAGGCGCTGGGTCTATCCCAGACCAGTATCGAGGTGGTTAAAACGTCCATGTCGCGACTTGAAATTGAAAGCTTAAACTTGCCTCAAGTAGCACTAGTCCAAACAAATCACTCACTAAAAATTATTCGTTGCCTTTCATCGCCTGATCAAGAGCGTTTGAATTCCGCGACACACATGTGAGCAGCCAATGGTGTTGTGAAGCGCTGGATATTCGGTCCGGTGGTTAGAACGTTTATGTCGCCAGTCGAACGTGCTTGAGAGCTTAGCGCTTAACGTTTAACCTTTGCCTTAAGTAGCACTGGTCCAATTGAAAAAATCACTCACTAGAAATCACTCGTTGCCTTTCATCGCCCGGTCACCTGATCAAGAGCGCTTCAATTCTACATACCACTAACCGCGACATACACGTTAACCTACACTAACACACGACACACAGCGCTAATTAACTCAGAGCATCGCATCCAATCAATTCACGGGCGGCCTGAGAGGAATGAACCTCCAGTAAGACGCATCGCCTCCGCCCTCCTGCATGAGTTGGACCTAATCAAGGGGCAAAGTAAGACATTATTCAAACAGCGCAAAACGAAGTTTCGTACCTCTGCTCCATCATCATTACTGGGCAAGTTCATCAATAAGCCTGAAGCAGGGTCCCGGATGCTAAAGAGAAGAGCCAGGTTAGTCCCTGAAGATGGGTGATATATGCCATACTCACATCCACCTGCCAACATCGGAGTACGATACATTCCATTCATAGGGTTTGGCATTGTAAACCACTTTCTCAGACTTTTACAAAATCAGTATTAAACTTCAAAATAAGGGGTAAATGAAACTGACGTCGGCACCGATGTATTGGGAGTCGGACTGGATGGTGATCTTGCTGTATTCACCTACAGCAGTGGCTTTGACTTCCCACTGCAAAGGTTATGAGAAACAAATAGTAGTGTGACGAGATGCCTGTCCAAGAACTTACCTTGATACGTGGATCAGTTGCATCCTCGTGACGGCCGGCAATAATGATGTCATGAGAACGAAGTCCTATATTTTGCTCGAAATAGGCGACATTCTCCACGCGGTATACACCATCCCATGGAACTACGAAACTCATGATAGTGATTTGAAGTTTAAAGGCTTGCTGGAAAGATGGGGAGGCTACACTGATAATCTGATACCTTTTATACTGCACTTTGACCGGGTTCCGGTCAAAGTGCAGGCGAGTTAGCTGCCGTCCATCCCTGAAGGAGTACGAGGTGTTCTGACAGCTTGCATGGAAGTTCAAAAGGTAAGCGAATAGCACCCCAGGATGCATGTGCTTCCATTACATTTGCTGCCGCAGGTGTAGTAAGAACTTAACCCTGGAGAGCCGACAGTTTGCATGGAACAATGAATACTTGCGTAAATCGTGCAGATAGCACGGTGAGCGAGTGTCGCGCGTGACGTCAGCAACGAAATTGATGATGAAAACAGACAAAGTATCAGTGAAAAACAGTAATGGAAGCATCATTAAAATGACGAAAGGAGAAGCAAGCATGCGAGTGGCGGGGATACTCTGCTCGGTGATACCTCAGGCTGCAACATTTTGCTGAAGCGAACACGTTAAGTAGGGCCAAATCCTGACAGGGGAGCTCATGCACTTACGGTTGATGCTTACAACCAACTTACAAATGCAGATTATGTAATACAATAGTACTGCCAGTTGTCAATTAGCAACTTGCGAGTGAACTTGTGGATACCGGCTGATTTTCTCGACACTCAGCTGTGTAGGCCTCGGGGAAGATCCACAAGTATTAGCACACGCACCTGACCTATTTGAGGTGAGTTTCGAAGTCCCAATATATATCTGCCTGATCAATTTTGCAGCTTATTGCACTTTGTCCGGATATTTTGTATGGCCGGATCTGGCTCAAGTCGCTGCTTCAAAATAACTTTTGCGAAAGTCCATGTCTGAGCCAGAGGGATGCTTTGAGAGCTCTGGTATGTCAGTCTGGGACAGCCTTGAGTATGAGCGAGAACCGGACTACAAAATTTTCGAGTCATACGGCTATGACGGTCACCGGTGTAGTGGCGGACCATGGTTTCAAATGTCGAACCTGAGTATTACCTCACAGTTTCTTGACGTTCCAGGGCGGTGTCTGGTAACCTGTTATCATTCGGATCTTTCTCGGTTCCTTCCAACGACTTCCAAACCCTGAGCAAACAAAGTTAGGCCACCCTCACATCATTCACAATGAAAAGACCCCCGACTCTGCCCAACATTCTCACTTCAAGTCAATGTTACTGTCGCATCATCGACGATCACGCAGTATATAATGATCTCAAGGTATTCTCACTCCTCTGCATGCTTTCCTCCCCCCATTTTTAACCTGAGCTTTGTTGATTCGAGAGACGACTTTTTGCATTTTTGGTTAGCATGTATTAACTAACATTTTGTAACAAATGCAGACTCGTTAATATATATTTGACTTCAACTCTCTGAGCAGATTGGGATATGGGCCCGCAACGCACTCGCTGCAAACGTCCGCTGACAGCTTCCACACGATTTCAGCAACCCCATACCGTCATACTGGGTGATACCTCTGCCCTCCGCAAGTGAGTGTAGTATCTCCTGCTCTGTCATAGACAGACTTGCTAGTTCATCAGTGAGGATACTAGTAGAGCCGCTGGTGATGTGTATTGTCAGCAGATGTGCGGCGGAGTTGTTGTTGCATTAGCGGTGCCGTCACATGGGCAGCTATAGTAGCATTTGTGTTAACAAAATTCAAATGCTGATAGGCAATACTATCACCTGTGACTCGACGACGATGGTGTAGAAAAGCTTGAGGTAAGTGCCACAGAGAATAAGTGAAAAAGATAGTAGTCCGACTGACGAAACACAAGCGTGGTTGAAGGACAAGGTTGAAACTAATAAATTTGCGCTACCAGCACTATACCATCCTGCAAGCTTAATACCCGAAGATATATGACGTGCATGCCCAGCCACCACAAACGGCAATGATCAGGCTCACCGCAATGTCAACCGTGACGGTGTAAACTTGACGCTTCTAGGTAGCATCATGAGTGGACGTGCTTTTGATGACTGAGCGGCGCAGAGCATTGATGTTCACGCGTCACTGGACATTGGCACTCGTGATCGTGATTCCACTCATACCTACCATGCATTGAGAAGCATCACTCGTCAAGGTATGCATCTTCACCCATGCTATTCAAATTTTGACAGTGATCTAGCCCTATCGCAGCGCCGCCATGTCACGCAAAATCAAGTGGTACGACCTGGCGCAGACAATGGACACCAGGATGCACTGCAGCAACCAGCGCCCCGAAGAATCACACTAGTACCATCCTGCACACTTACTAATGCTCTTCGCCCAGATATAAGAGGATTACCGGAGCCGTGTCTATGGCCAGCGCAGCATACTATAGTACACACTTATATCCCTGTACGCCGAGTTGTGACTAGCGAGTTCGATGACTCGCTAGTTCCACTCCACCTCACCCATGTTCCCATCTCGCAGTTCAGTACTCTTGATGGTGCACTGTGTAGGTGATGATATATTGTCAAGGCACTACCTAAACCTCAGTCTACTCAACCAACAACAAGACACACTTGTCCATTTCACGGCCATGCGTAGGATTTGCGGCTGCCAGCTCTTCATTTTATCACATATGCACTTCATCGTACCAAACTCCATTCTTCTGTAAGTTTCGCTGCTCTCGTACTGCTCCAGGACTCAAGGCAGCTCTGTTTTACAATAGTTGGATACACTTTTGTATAATACTTTCCATCATATAATTGTATTAGTTAATGTACACTCTAGGATACAAATAATACAACATTGTAACGAAGTTTGTCAAGTAACAAAGGAGATATTGACGAAGAAACATAGCGGGGGTAAGGGAGGGCGGGACTCGCGGGAGCTGGTGTACAACATTAACTCGAAGCGAAGACGTTGAGCAGAGTTGGGGGTCTTTTCATTGTGAATGATGTGAGGGTGGCCGAACTTTGTTTGCTCAGGGTTTGAAGTTGTTGGAAAGAAAGTTCTTACTACACCTGCAGAAGCAACTGTAATGGAAGCACGTGCATCCTAGGGTGCTATTCGCTTAACTTTTGAAATTATGCTCCCTTCCATTCAAGCTGTCAGAACATCTCGCACTCCTTCAGGAATGGACGGCAGCTAATTCGCCTGCACTTTGACCGGAACCCGGTCAAAGTGCAGTATAAAAGGTCTCAGATAGTCGTTGTAGAGTGTGTCCTCATCTTCCTCGAAAGCCTTTTACTTCTAACCACTATCATGAGTTTTGTAGTTCCATGGGATGGCGTATACCGCATCCAGAATGTTGGCTACCCTGAGCAAAAGATAGGACTTCGTTTTCACGATATCATTGTCGCCGGCCGTCACGAAGATTCGGTTGAGCCACGCATCGAGGTAAATTCCTAAACAGACATCTCATCCTACTGTTCAGTTCTCATGATTTTTGCAGTGGACAATCAAAGCCACCAGCATGGGTGAGCAGAGCTGCAAGATAACTATCCAGTCCGACTATGGCTACATCGGTGCTGATGTGAGTTTCACTTCCCCCTTGTTTTGAAGTTTAACACTAACTTTGTAAAAGTCTGAGAAAGTGGTTTACAATGCCACACCCTATGAATGGACTATAGCTTACCTCGTTGTTGGCATGTGGTTGTGAGTATGGCATATATCATGCATCTTCAGGGATTAATCGAGCTCTTCTCTTCAGGATCCGGGACCCTGCTTCAGAGTTATTTATGTTCTTGCCCGATGGTCTCGATTCGACAGAGGTATGATACTTCATTTTTTGCTGTTGAACAATGTCTTACTTGGACCCTTAATTAGGTTGGACTCGTACCTGATGGCGCAGGCTCGGGGTTACACTGGAGGTTCATTCCTATCAGGCCCCCCTCAAACTGATTGAGTGCGATGATCTGAGATAATTAGCATTGTGTGTTATGTATCAGTGTAGGTTAACGTGTATGTCGCAGTCAGTGGTGGAATCGAAGCGCTCTTGATCAGGTGACCAGGCAATGAAAGGCATTGGATAATTTTTGGCGAGTGATTTGTTGGGATCAGTGCTACTTGAGGCAAGGGTCGACTTTCAAGTTCATTTGAGTCGCGGCGTTGTCGTTTTAGCCACCTCAACCCGGGCCGAATATTAAAGGATATATCCAACGCTCCGCAGCCCCACTGGTATGATCACATCACAACAGCCTCACGTTAACTATGACAATTGTAAGCTACCATTGAGGATCCGTAGGCATGATGAGAGGCGAGACAGCCCATAGTATTAACGATACATTGAAAGAAGACTATAAGCCTAAAAATGTGATATATTATCTGTTGTACTTAGGGTGTATGTATGACGCCTCATCCGATACTTCCTGTTCACTCAGCTGTTCCCTGATGATCCTTGTGATCCTGAAGATATCCCTGCTGCTGAGTGCCCTCGACACGAAGGCAAGCTCCAGTGAGCCTCTTATTTTTATTCCTTATGTATTTATACTTATGTTTTCTTCTATCTCCCTACCTCCCTCCCTCATAGTTGGAGTTATAGCATTGTATTCTAGGTACAGGCTCGTGTTTCGGGTTTGTTTGTTCCCGAATCTATTGGGGACCCCTTGCCCTCGCAATAGGGTCCTCGTTTTGCTGGCTAAATCTTCATCATCTGCATTCTAACGAGACCTGAGGCCTGAGTGAGGACAATTAGATTTCAGTTATACAAGGCAGACCAATCATGTAGCGATCATAGATATGAAGAGCGCTGATGTGTAATTGTGATATTACATAATATGCTTGCTCCAGATCATGATTGCAAAGCGATAGCGTGAAAGTCCAAATAACGTTAATTATACATATACAGCCTCCATTGAGCATCCCAACTCGGTTCATATTGCTTCTCCGATGAGTCGTTCAGGTTCTTCCACATATGCCCTCCAGGTCTCCACGAACGCAACCAACTCCGCACCCTCTAGTACACGATGATCCGCACTCCAGCTCACGCCAACCTTGAGCCTCCTCTCCCCATGGTCACTCTTGCTGACGTCCCACACCCATCTTGCTCTTCCTATGGCGACGATCGCGATGCCACCCCCAGGTGCTAAGGCAGGGTGCGCGTACTCCCCGTCGCCGATTGCACCCACATTAGATATCGTGACCGTCGCACCGCGTTTCGGCATCTCGTTCATCGTGAGTGCGCATGGTACTTGACGGCCGAGGAAAGAAAGGTGCTTGAGTTGTGAAGATAGGCTGTAGATGCTGTGCGTATCCGCATGTGGAACGACGGGTGTGTATAAACCTGTCGTGGTGCTTAGAGCAACAGCGATGTCCGCGTGTGGACGGATGGTAAGGGTGGGTTTGCCTCCGCCATTTGCGCTACCTGGCGTGATAGAGGAACGGAGCACCGGCCATGCCATCATGGCCTT
>Ga0310811_10003150_pt1 | contig 20729 bp, 15 predicted proteins | sample YCmetagenome_FD_207642 | JGI IMG/M metagenome (GOLD analysis project Ga0310811, IMG submission 207642) | Soil microbial communities from experimental microcosm in Duke University, North Carolina, United States - YC | ecosystem: Engineered > Artificial ecosystem > Soil microcosm > Unclassified ...
CTCCGAGCCCGCTGCGCGTCGAGGAGCGCCAGGCGGCGCTGCGCGGCCTGCGCGTCCTTCGCGGCCGCCGCGTCCTCGCCACGTTCCGCCTCGAGGGTGGCGCGGAGGGACGTGAGCTTCGCCTCCGCCAGTGGGATGGCCCGCAGCGCGACGGGGAGCTCCTCGAGCGCCGCCTGGAGCTCTCGCCGCGACTTCTCCTGCCCGTCGGCGGCCGCGGCGGCCTGGAGCTTCGTGATGGAGTCCTGCACGGCGTCCACTTTCGCCTTGGCCTGGGCGAGCTCGCGCTCGACCGCCTTCACGAGGTCCGCCTTCACGAAGTCCTGCCGACCCGGCGCCCTCGCGAGCTCCGGCACCGGCCGCGACTGGATGGAGACCGACCTGCCGCCGAGCGACTTGGGAAATTCCGGGGGGAGCGCGCGCGAGGTGTCGGGGCTCCGATCCTCGCCGCGCACGAAGAGGTAGGTCGGCGCGTCCGCATAGGCGTCGTAGACGCGCGCCAGTCCGTCCTTCGCCGGGTCGGGCTCGCCCGGCACCGGATCCGTCCGGACCTCGTAGGGCTCGTAGAAGGCGCGGACCTGGTAGTACTCCTGCTGGCTGAGCGGGTCGAACATGTGGTTGTGGCAGCGCGCGCAGTTGAGCGTGGTCGCCAGGAAGGCCTTCGAGGTGTGCTCGACGGCCTGGTCGAGCCAGACGTTGCGGTTGAGCTTGTAGTAGTTGCGCGCCAGGAACCCGGTGGCCCGCACGGTGTCGGGATCCAGCGGCGCGACCTCGTCGCCCGCCAGCATCTCGACGATCATCCGATCGTAGCCTTTGTCGGCGTTGACGCCGGCGATGATCCAGTCCCTCCAGCGCCAGAGGTGGCGCTGCGACGAGAGAATCTGGTTCGCCTCGAACTCGGACATGTCGCTGTAGCGCCAGACGTCCATCCAGTGCCGCGCCCAGCGCTCGCCGTGCCGCGGGTCCGCGAGCAGCCGGTCGACGACCTTCTCGTAGGCGTCCGGCGAGGCGTCGGCGAGGAAGGCCTGCAGTTCGTCGCGGGTCGGCGGCAGGCCGATGAGGTCGAGATAGACCCGCCGGAGCAGCACGGATTTCGGCGCCTCGGGGCGCGGCCGGAGATGCTGCGTCTCGTGCTCCGCGGCGACGAACGCGTCGATCGCGTTTCGGGCCCAGCCTGCGCCGGCCTGGGGCGGCGCGGCGGCGGCGGGCCTCAGGTACGCCCAATGGGGGGCTTTCCGTTCGGCGCCGGCCGCGGAGTCCGGCCAGACGGCGCCCGCGTCGATCCACGCGGAGATCAGGTCGATCCTGTCGGGCGGCAGCGCCGGCGCCTTCAGGGGCATGCGCTCCTCGGCGTCGGCCGAGCGGAGGAGCTGCACCAGGCGACTCGAGGCGCCCTTCCCGGCCACGTAGGCGGGCCCCGCGGCCCCGCCCGCGACGGCGCGGCTCCTCAGGTCGAGCCGGAAGCCGCCCTTCTGCTTGGTCGGGCCGTGGCAGCTCCAGCAGTGCTCCTTGAAGAGCGGCAGGACGTCGCGGACGAAGTCCGGCGCGGCCTTGGCCGGGCTCTCCTGCGAGACGCCCGTGCCGGCCGCCGCGCCGACCGCGACCGCAAGGACCAGGAAGCTCCGGATCACGACTCCCTCCCAGGCTCAAAGTGGTCTGACCACTTTACTGTACGCCCGTTCCGGCCCGCGCGTTTCATCCCGCGACCTCCCGGACGCGGCCGGCGTCCGGCGGACCGCAGCGCGAGGCCCCGAGCGCCAGCAGCACCCCGCTGACGCCGCAGAGGACCGCCCCCGCCGTCATGAGGGCCGGCAGCCCCGCCGACTGCTTCAGCATCCCTCCCAGCAGCGGCGCGCTCCCGGAGACCAGCCCGCCCAGCATGTTGAGGAGGCCGACCGCCGAGGCGTGCGAGGCCCGGGGCACGACGTCGAAGCAGCACGGGAAGAAGTTCGCGATGGCGAGGCCGCCGCCCAGGCCGAAGGCGGCCGCGGCGATCTGGGCCGCCGCGAGCGAGGTCGAGTGTCCGATGATCTGCACGCTCGGCGCGCAGAGGAGCAGTCCCGCCGCGACCAGCCAGAAGCGCGCCGCCCGCACGCGGCGGGAGAGCCGGTCCGCGAGAAAGCCGCCGAGCATCAAGCCGACGAGCGTGCCTCCCTGCAGCGGCGCCAGCGCGGCGAAGCCCGCCTCCCCCATCGTGAGGGAGAACTTCTCGTCGAAGAAGTTGGAGAGCCACGTGTAGAGCATCCAGATCACGAAGGTGAAGCAGGGGAACGTCACGCCGAGCAGCACGTACATCGGAATGCGGACGAGCCCCGCCACGGACCAGGGCGCCGACGGCGCCGCGGGAGGCTCGCCGATCCGTCGAAGGAACGCGTGATACGGCAACGCGTAGAGCACGCCCGCCAGCCCCAGCAGGAAGAACGCCCCGCGCCAGTGGCCCCGGTCCGCCATGGCGCCGCCGAACCACCCGCCCATGGCAACGCCGGCGATCTGCGCGGTGGAGAAGAAGGCGACGGCCTTCGAGTGCGAGGTCGCGCCGTGCGCGTGCGCCGTCAGGGTCACCGCCGCCGGGAAGAAGAGCGCTTCCGCGAAGCCCATCAGCCCGCGGCAGGCCAGGAGCATGACCGCGGACACCGAGGCGCCGGTCAGCGCCGTGATCGCGCTCCAGGCCAGCAGGCTGATCACGATCAGCAGGCGCCGGGGGAAGCGGTCCCCCAGGACCCCCGCCAGCGGATTGCCGAGCGCGTAGACCCAGAGGAAGATCAGCCCGGTCAGCCCCAGCTGGGTGTCGCTGAACTTCAGGTCGCTCTTCAGCACCGGGAAGATCGAGAAGACGACCTGGCGGTCCGTGTAGTTGAGGAAGTACGCGATCCACATCAGCCCGACGAGGGCCCAGGCCCTCTTCGGGGAAAGTGCCGCCGGGGACTCGGACGGGACGCTCCCGGGCTGCGTCACGCGCACCACGGAACGACTTTCGCCACCACAGCGATCGTCTGCCCGCCCGCGACCCGGGCGTTCCACGCCATCGAGATCACGTACCCGTCATAGGGAGCCGCGATGACGACCGGGGTCTCGTCGATCCGGCCGAAATCGTGCAGGAAGGCGATCCGCTGGCCCTTTTTCACCGGCTGGCCGGTGGAGACGCAGGGCTCGAAGTGCCCGTCGACGGGCGCCAGGAGGCTCGACTCGGGAGAGGAGCTGTCGACCAGGATCTGATCGCCGAGCGGCGCGTGACGGTTCTGCGGCGCCGGCCCCTTCAGCTGCTCGTGCCGCACCGCGGCCGAGAGGACGCCCTGCTTCGCCATCGACACGCCCTCGGCCTGGAGCGAACGGCCGAAGCCGAACTCGCCGCCGAGCGTGATCTTGCCGAGCTTCTCGGCCGTGCTCGTGAGCAGCCCCGGCGTGGCGTTCTGGTAGATCAGGACGAAGCGGGTGCCGAAGCCGCGCGCCGTCTCCTCCATCGCCTTCCGCTGCCGCGGGTCGGAGATCTCGTGCATGCTGGCGAGCGGCACGAAGCGGGCGACCTCCCCGCCTGCGTGGAGGTCCAGGACGACGTGGACCTGCGGGAAGATGAAGCGGGTGACGAGGTCGGCGATGCGCTGCGTGATCGTGCCGTCCGCCCGGCCCGGGAACGCGCGGTTGAGGTTGACGCCGTCGTCCGGCGTGTCGCGGCGGCCCGCCTGGAAGGCGACCGCGTTCAGCACGGGGACGAGGATGACGCGGCCCAGCACGTCCTCCTCCCGAAGCTCGTGCAGCAGGTGCTTGATCGCGGCAGGCCCCTCGTACTCGTCGCCGTGCGTGGAGCCGATCGCGACCACGCCGCGCCCCGGCTGCGCGTTCGGGCCGACGAGGACCGTCACGGGGATGCGGTAGACGCCCCAGAGCGTGGGGTGCTCGAGGCCGACGTAGTAATCCCGCCGGCCGCGCGTCTCGAAGTCCAGACCTTCCGGAGGAACGACGTTCCTGGCCATGGCGTTGCTCTCCCTTGTGGACGTCAGATCCCGCGAAGAACCTCGGCCGTGATCTCCAGGGTCCGGTCGATCTGTGCCTCCGTGTGGGCGGCGCTGATCGACCCTTGCTTGCAGGGCAGCGGGAACTGGTAGACCCCGCGCCGGATGAGACCCTGGCGGATCCGGCGGTCCAGGTCGAAGTCGTGGTGCGCGGCGAGGTCGTGCCAGTCGACGGGCACGCGGTCCATGTAGTACACGCAGAACGCGGAGCCGATCCGGCTGACGCGCGTGCGCATCCCCTTCTTCGCCGCGATCGACTCCAGGCCTGACTGGAGCCGGGCCCCGAGGGCCTCGAGCTTCCCGTAGACGTTGTCGCTCAGGAGCCGCTCGACCGTCGCGATCGCCGCCGCCACGTTCATCGGGTGGCCGTTGTAGGTCCCCGAGATCAGCACGCGGCGCAGCGGGTCCTTGGCGTCGAAGAGGTTCATGATGTCGCTGCGGCCGCCGATCACGCCCAGCGGGTAGCCGTTGGCGACCGCCTTGCCGAATACCGAGAGGTCGGGCCGCACGCCCGCGATCGACTGATAGCCGCCGAGCGCGGAGCGGAAGCCGGTCTTCACCTCGTCGAAGACCAGGACGGCGCCCTCGCGGTCGCAGAGCTTCCGCAGCCCCTGCAGGTAGCCCGGCAGCGGCGGCACGATGCCGATGTTCTGCAGCACCGGCTCGGTCATGACGCAGGCGACGGGGTAGCGGCGCAGGACGTAGTCGACGGACTCCAGGTCGTTGTAGTTGACCACGTGGACCCGACGGCGGACCTCCTCGGGGATGCCCGCCGAGAGCGGGAGGAAGCGGTACTCGCCCGGGGAAACGCGCGGCCCGGTCTCCTGCAGCGACGGCATGACCGTGCGGGCCACGTCGTTGTGGCCGCCGTTGTAGCCGCCGAGCATCAGCACGATGTCGTCCCGCCCGGTCCACGCGCGCGCGAGGCGGATCGCGTGGGCCGTCGCCTCGCTGCCGGTGTTGGTGAGCTGGAGATTCTCCATCGTCGGGACGGCCCGGCGCAGCAGCTCCGCCAGGCGCATCTCCCAGGGCGTCGGCCCGCTCCCCACGAGGGACCACCCGAGCTCCATGGCCTCGCGGACCGCCGCATTCACCCCGGGGTCGTTGTGCCCGAGGAGATGCGGCGCGAACGCGGCGTGGTAGTCGATGTACTCGTTGCCGTCCGCGTCCCAGAGGCGGCTGCCCTCCGCGCGGACGAAAACGATCGCAGGATCGACCTTGCGGTTGAGCGAGACGACGCCGCCTGCGATGGAGTCGGCGCTGCGGCGGGCGAGCGTCTCGGACTGGGGGTAGCTCGTAATCATCTCATTTCACCCGATAGCGGTTGACGACGTCCGGATCCACCTCGACGCCGAGACCCGGCGCCTGGGGCACGGCGAGGACGCCGTCCTCGAAACGGAGGCGCGTCTTGCACAGCGCCTGCGAGAGCGGGTCGTCGGACACGTTGTATTCCTGAAAGAGCGCCTCCGGCAGCACCGCGTTGAAGTGCAGCGACGCCGCCGTGAGGAGATCGGACATCCACGCGTGGGGACAGACCTCGCAGCCGGCGTCCTTGGCCAGCTCGATCACCTTCCGGGCGACGGTGAAGCCCCCGCAGCGGGAGAGGTCGGGCTGCGCGACGTCGACCTTCCCCTGCCGGATCAGAAGGTCGAAGCCCCACGGGGTGGCCTCCTGCTCGCCCGCGGCGATCCGGATCGGACTGGCCTCGGCGACGGCGCGGTAGGACGCGTACTCCTCGGGGTGGCAGGGCTCCTCGATCCAGAACGGTTCGAAGGGCTCGATGGCGCGGCAAAGGCCGATGGTTTCGTCGACCGTGCGGGGCAGCGTCCAGCCCGCGTCCACCAGGAGGGCGCGGTCCTTCCCGAGCGTCTCCCGCGCCGCGCGGACGAGCGCCACGTCGGTCGCGCGGTCCTTCCCGAAGCAGCCCCAGCCGAACTTGACCGCCTTGAATCCCTGGGACATGTACTTCCGGGCGGCATCGCGCATTCCGTCGGGGGTGTCGCGGAAGAGCGTGCTCGCGTAGGGGACGACGCGGTCGCGCCGCGCCGTTCCGAGCAGCGCATGGACGGGCTTGCCGAGCGCCTTGCCCATGATGTCGTAGCAGGCGATGTCGATGCCGCTGATCGCCTGGAGGACGACGCCGCGGCGGCCGTAGTAGATCGTGGACGTGTAGAGCCGCTGCCAGAGCTTCTCGGTCTCGAAGGGGTCCTGCCCCACCACGAGGCGCCCCACCCCTTCGAACATCCCGCTGCCGTCGCCGGGCGCGTCGATGACCGCCTTGAGGACGTGGGGCTGGGTCTCGACCTCGGCCCAGCCGTCGATGCCCTCGTCGGTGGAGACGCGCAGCAGCGAGCGGAACCTCGGGCCGGAGGACTCGCCCCCGTGGACGCCGTAGTCGTTGGGCGACTCGAGGACGATCGCGTCGACCTTCGTGATCTTCACGCGGGGTCTCCCCAAAGAATGCGGACGGCGTCGCGGTGGATGAGCTCCTCGACGGCGGCGGCCGAGACCTGCGGGAGGCTCGTCCCCGGCGTGAAGCGGTTGAGATTCCGGAGGCCCTCCATCGACAGGGCCGGCGTCGTGAACGGGTAGTCCGAGCCGAAGAGCAGCTTGTGCATCGCCCCGTACTCCTGGGCGAGCATCATCGAGTGGTAGAACTGCCAGGGCCGGTAGTGAAGCGCGCTGATGTCGGCGTAGACGTTGGGGTGCTTCCGGATCACCCCGATGGTCTCGCCCTCCCAGGGATGGCCGAGGTGAGCCATGATGATGCGAAGCCGGGGAAAGCGACGCGCGACCTGGTCGATCAGGATGGGCCTCGAGTACTCCAGCGGGCCGAAGCGCACGAAGGACGTGCCCACGTGGATGAGGACCGGCAGGTTCTGCTTCTCGCAGATGCCGTAGAGGTAATCCAGTTTCGGGTCGGTCGGATCGAAGCCCGCGTAGATCGGCCCGAGCTTCACGCCCTTCAGCTTCAGCTCCCGCCACGAGCGGTCGAAGTCATCCTTCCACTCCGCCTCGGTCGGGTCGATCGACATGAATCCGATGAGCTTCTCGGGCGCGCGAGCCACGAAGGAGGCGATGTACTCGTTGGGCACGTGAAGGCCGGTCAGGCGCCCGCGCAGGCCGAAGCAGATGACGCGGTCGCAGGGCTTCATGGCCGCCATGAACGGCTCGAACTCGATATGGATGTCGACCTTCACGCCCTGCCGCGCGATGGCGATGCCCTCAATGAACTGCGGGTCGATGTGGTCGGGGACCTTCCACGTGTGCGTATGGACGTCGACGATCATGGGCGCGCTCCGTCTTCAAGGCGACTCATCCGCTCCGAGAGTTCCTCCGCCTTCCTCCGGACCAGCTTGATGTGGGCCGCGTCCAGGCGGAAGGGGGTGCCCCCGAGGGGGCCCGCGGCCGAGATGGCGGCGACCCAGCGGCCCGTGGAATCGCGCACCGGCGCTCCGATGCAGCCCACGCCGGGGTGCTCTTCCTCCGACTCGATCGAATAGCCCTTCTCCCGAACCTCCTCGAGGATCTTCGCCAGCTTCCGGCGGTCGACGATGGTCTTGTCCGTGAAGCGAGTCAAGGGTCCCGACGTCAGCACCGCGTCGAGGCGGTCCTCCGGAAGGCCCGCAAGGAGTGCCTTCCCCAGCGCGGAGGCGTGCGGGGCGATGCGGGCCCCGACCCGCGTGGCCACCTGGATCAGCTCGGGGCTGGGTTCCTTGGCGACGACGAGCGTCTGCCCTTCGACGACGACGCCGAGGTGGGCGGTCGCGCGGGCCTCGAGGGCCAGCTCGCGCAGGATGCTCCGCGCCTCGACGATGAGCCGGTCGCTGTCGAGGTACTGCTGGGCGAGCACGAGAATCCGCGGGCTCACCTGGTACTGCCCGCGACGCGCGCCCGGGGAGACGTAGCCCAGCTCCTGGAGGCTCTTGAGGAGCCGGCTCACGCTGGACTTCTCCAGCTCCAGCGCGGCGGCGATCTCGGTCACGCCCTGCGGCGCCTTCGCCGAGAGGACCTCCAGGATCCGGAAGGCCTTCTGGATCGACAGGTAGGGACTCGCTTTGGTCTCCGCCGTCCCGCCGCCCGGGGATTTCGCCATCTCCGCTCCCTTCGTGCAAGTTGCAGTAAATGCAACTCTGTTGTTATATATACAACTCTAGCGGGGGCGGGGCTTCACGTCCAGCGGAATTTCCCGGGGGGCTTACTTGCCTTGGGCGAGGCGGGCGATTTCCTGGGGGGAGAGGGCGCGGCTGTAGACCCGGACCTCGTCGATGGCGCCCAGGAAGTACTGGCCGCCTCCGCCGCCCGACATCCCGATCCGGAGGGGATTGCTGCCGGCCTGGGACCCTTTGGCGGCCGGGACCTTTCGTTCCAGAGCGCCGTTGAGATAGATGAGCTGGGTGGCCCCGTCATAGACTCCCACCACGAAGCTCCACTCGTCCAGGGGGACAGTTCTCGGACTCGACACTTCCCCGCCTTCCTCCGATGTCGACACGACCAGGTGGGGGCGGCCGCCGCTCAGACGCAGCATGTAGCCCTTGATCGTCCCCTTCGCCTCCCCGGGGGCGTCGTCCCATTTTTCCACGACGGCACCGTTCCGCTTGTCCGGTCCGGCCGGCTTGACCCAGGCGCAAACGCTGTACGGACCCGTCAGGACGAGCGACGGATTGGACGGCACGGCCACATAGGAACGGCGGCCGTCAAACTGGAGCGCGTTTCCAAAGCGCCCGGGCACGACCACCGGCCCCTCGACCAGCTGGCCGTCGTTCTTGAGGGGCGAGGAATCGGGTGCCTTCGTGCCCGAGATCGAATCGAAGGTCCAGTGCCCCACCAGCCCGTCGTCCAGCCCGGGCTCCCGGAACTCCAGCCTCTTGACGACGAAGTAGTCCGCGTAAGCGTTGAACTGGAGCGGTCCCACCGGGGCGGGATTGCCCTGCTTCAGCACGGACTGGGGTTTCCCGTCCAGGGTAGCCGTCACCTCGTTGCCGCGGAACGAGACCAGAAGCTCGTGCTCCCCATCCCCGAACTGGTTCCAATCCACCCTGGTCCAGTTGACGCCGTAGAACGTCAGACCCTGCCGAAACGCGAAGCCCACGTGGTCCACCCCGCGTCCTTCCATGCGGATCCGGAAATCCCCATCCCCGAACTGGCGGCGGGTCTGCGCGGAAGGCTTCCGGCCCTTGACGCGCACCAGCGCGCCGTTCTCCACGACCCAAGACCCCTCCCCCTTGCCGACCAGGAAATCCATCGACTTGCCGTCGAAGACCGGCGTCCAGGGCCGAGCGTCCACGGGCGGAGGCAGCGCGGCCAGCTGCGCGTCCAGCTCCTTCCCGAGCTCCGGCAGGCCCCAGCGCGAGACGCGCTCGCGGATCGCCTTGAGCTCGTCCTCCCGGGCGAGCGACGCCTTTGCCTTGAGGTCGGCGAAGGCCGCGTCGGCGGTCTTCCTTACCTGCTCGATCTTTGCCTCGACCTGGCCTTTCCACTCCGGCCCGGGGTGGAGGGTCCGGGCGGACTCGAAGAGCGAAAGCGACGGTCCGAACTCTTCCTTGCCCATCAAGGCCTTGGCGCGTTCCTCGATGCCGGCGAGCTCGCGCGCGTAGGCCTTGCGACGCATGTCGAGGATCCCCTCGTGCCGCTCCTTCGCCTCGCGCTCGTAGGACGTGCCCTCGGCCAGCCGTGCCGCCTCGGCGCAGGCCGCGACCTGCGCCTCCAGGTCGGAAGCCGGGAGACTCTTCGCCCGCTGCAGCGCCTCGCGGGCGGCTCGGTCGCGGGCACTCTCGGGCGGCGGCTTCGGAATCGGGATGGGCGTGGGATTCTCCCGCGTCGGCGCCGAACCGCCGGAGTTCATGAGGACCACGGCGGCCACGATGACGACGATCACCACGGCGCCGCCCGCGAAGGCCCAGACGGCGTTCGACGAGGGAGCAGGCCCGGCAGGAACCACCGGAATCGAGCGGGAGCGCGGGGTCGCCGTCGAGAGAATGTACTTCCCCGTCGAGGTCCGGGGGTCCTGGGAGGACGGCGTGTGGACCTTTGCGACGAGCTCGTTGCGCTCCTGCTCCGAGAGGGTCGCCAGGAGGTCGGGCACGCACTTCTTGCAGGCGGTCCGGAGGCCGAAGCGGAGCCCCTTGGAGGCGTCAAGCTCCGCGCTCGTCACGCGCTCCTGACACTTGAAACAATAGAGGATCTCCTGGCCCATCGACCTTCATGATACACCGGGGGTCGGATTCCGGAGCCAGGGACGCCCTAGGGAGAGAGCGTGAAGACGACGTTGTCGACCCAGAGGCTGACCTGGTCGGCCTCGTTGCCGCCCATCAGGGCCGTCACGTCGGCGATGGTGATCTGCTTGATCTGGTCGGGGTCCAGCTTGCCGTTATCGTCCCGGCTGTCCTCCGCGAGGGTGAAGTCGCTGAGCTTCCAGGAGTAGGTCTTCCAGTCCCCCAGCAGCAGGTCGATCTTCATGGTGTAGCGGGCGCCGCCCTTCTCCTCGATGGCGACGAAGTACGTGCCGTCGTGCGACGCCTTCACCGAGAGGTCGATCGAGACGGCCTTCTTGAGGTCGACCTTCTCCAGGTTGCGCAGGATGCCGTGGATCTTCTTCCCCTTCCGCGGGTGGCTGAACTTCAGGGACTGCTTGCCGCCCCCCTCGGGGACGTCCTTATCGACCGCGACGGCCCCTTCGAAGAGCGTGAACTTCGGGCCTTCGCTGAAGTCCACGGCAATGGGGATCCAGCGGATGACCGGCGACTCGAAGTTGTCCACGAGGTGGATCGGCACGACCTTGGTCACCTGGGTCGCGCCCGTGGTGAGGGCGACGGGCGCCGACGAGAACGACACGTCGTCGATCGTCAGGGTGCGGGTCCCCTTCATGTCGGGGAGGAAGAGCGCCAGGAAGTTGCCGATGTCGAAGATCGTGAACGATCCGATCTGGTCCAGGTCGAGCTTGCCGTTGGCGTCCTTGGTGGGGTCGTCGGGAGCCAGTTCGCTGAGGTTCAACGCGACCTCCTGCCAGGCGCCGGCCGGGCAGTGGGCGACGGCCTGATAGCTGGCGCCCCCGGTCTCCGCGAGGCCGATCACGACCGCCGTAGCCTGGGTGCACTTGACCCAGAAGTGCAGCGACTTCATGCCCGTGAGGTCCATCGGCTTCTGCAGCGCGAGCACGCGGACCGTCTTGGGAGTGATGTCGTAGGTGTAGGAAAGCGCGCCCTTCCCCGACTTCACGGCGGCGGCCTCATGGGTGATGGCGAGCTTCGAGTCCGAGTCCGGTCCCGCGCCGCCCTCGCCCATCTTCATCGCGGCCCACTCGCCGAGCTCGCCCTCGAAATCGGCGATGCTCATCTTCTTCTCCGGGTCCTGACGGGCCTGAAGAATGCTGCCCGCGAGAAGGACGACCGCAAGGACGGCTGGCTTGATGGAGTTCATTGAATCCCCCTACGTGATTCCTGATTCACGGGGAGATACCGGGCGGCGGGGAATACGGTTTCGCGAAAGCGGAAGCAAGAAGCATGAAGTAAGAAGCAGGCGTTCCCCTGCCCCGGGGGGAGGAGAATCAGGGAGAATCAAGAATCAAGCGTCCCCCGCAGGGGAGGATTGTCACGGGGCGTAGGTCTTACTTCGTCCTTCGTGCTTCTTACTTCGACTCGACCCGGTCACTCCACAACCATTCCATCGACTCCGGGAGGATGGCGCCGCCGTGGATGCCAGAGTGCTTGCCTTCGCCGTAGACGAACTTGTAGTCGTACTTCGAGAACTTGAGCGCCGCGGCCATCTGCTGGTTGGCGAGGGGCCAGTTGCCGTGCTCGTTGTCGAGGTCGTTCGAGCCGTCCTGCAGGAATACCTTGATGGGCTTCGCCGGCTTCGTCTTGCGGATCAGCGCCTCATAGTTGTGGCCGCCCCGGATGTTCGTGAAGCTGCCGACGTGGCTCAGCACCTTGCTGAACTGGTCCGGCCGCTCCCACGCCACCGTGAAGGCGCAGATGCCCCCCGAGCTGGCGCCGCCGATGGCGCGGTCCTTGGGGTCCTTGCTGAGGTTGTAGCTCTTCGCCACCTCGGGCAGGATCTCGTCGATGATGAAGCGCGCGTACTGGTCGCTCAGCGTGTCGTACTCGAAGCTGCGGTTCGACTTTCCCTTCTCACCCTCCTTCTCGGGCGGGAAGGTCCCCGGGTTCACGAAGATCGCGATCGTCACCGGCATCTTCTTCCGGTGGATCAGGTTGTCGAAGACGACCGGGACCCGGTAGGAGCCGTTCTCGCCCTGATAGCCGCCGCCGTCCTGGAAGACCATCACGGCCGCGGGCTTCTCCTTGTCGTACTGCGCCGGCACGTAGGTCCAGCAGTCGCGCTCTGTCTTGGCGAAGACGTTGCTTTTCCAGGACCACTTGGTGACGGTCCCCTTCGGCACGCCTTCCTGTCGCTGCGAGTCCGGGCCGAGCGGGTAGAGCTTCTTCTCGTCGACGGGCGGCTGCTGCGCGGCCGCGGGAAGGGCCAGGACGACCAGGAGCGCGAGAGGTCGGATCATGAGACGGTTCCTCGAAGAAGAGTCACGCCTACCCTACGCGCGGGTCAGGCGTTCCGGGCTATTTTTTCGCCGGCGCCTCGACGACCGCCTTCATCTGGGCGAGGCCCTTCTCGAACTGGCCGCCCAGCATCTTGTCCATGTCCATGAACATGCAGAAGGCCTTGCTGACGAAGTTCTTCTTCCCTTCCATGCTCCAGGTGACGGAGGTCCCGCCGCCCTCGGGCTTGAACGCAAACTCGGCGGTATTGGTGGCCGCGAAGGGCTTCAGGAAGTCCAGCCGGATCCGTACCAGTTCCGACGGACGGCTCTCCTCGAGCGTCATCCGACCCTCGCCGACGTCGTTGTTGCCCGCCCAGCCGTAGACCGCGCCCGTCCCGGAGGGCGCGCCCTCGTAAGTCCGCTTCATCTGCGGGTCGATCTTCTCCCAGGGCGACCACGCCTGCCAGAGGTGGAAGTCGTTCACCTGCGCGAAGACCGCCGCGGGAGCTGCCGCGATCGTCGCCGAGCGCACGACGCGGAACTCGGCGGGCTGGATCGCCACGATTCCGAGGAATCCGCCGATCACCACGACGATCCCGATGAGGATCTTCTTGAGCATCGAACCTTTCTTTGGAGGGGCTGCCGGCGCGTCGGCCATGAGTCGTCTCCTAATGAGCGCCACATCTTACGGTCGCCAGGTTTTTAGTTTCCAGGACATTCCGGCGGCGTTTTTGCTGAAGTAATTCTCAGGAATCCGGAGATAATCACCCAGGACCATGTCACTCATCCGCGCAAAAGCCGACCTGTTCGCCTCGAAAACGGGCGCGTTGACTCTTCTCCGTCTGCCCAAGAGCGCCAGCGCGAAGCTCCCCTCTCGAGGCCTGGTCATGGTGGAGGGGACCCTCAACGGCACGCGCTTCCAGGCACCGCTCGAACCCGACGGCAAGGGAAGTCATCTGCTCGTGATCGACAAGACCCTGCGCAAAGTCGCCGGCCCGGGCGACACGGTCACGCTGGCGATTGAAGCGTCCGAACAGTGGCCGGAACCCAAGGTGCCCGCGGACTTGAACGAAGCTCTCGCGGCCGATCCGAGAGCGCAAGCAACCTGGAAGGACATCACGGTGATGGCGCGCTGGGACTGGATTCGATGGGTCAATGAAGCCAAACAGCCCGACACGCGCCGGCGACGCATCGAAAGCATCACATCCCGCTTCAGTGCCGGAAAACGAAGGCCGTGCTGCTTCGACCGCAGCCAGTGCACGCTGAAGGATGCCTAGCGATGAACAACTCCTTTCGACGCCTCGCGACGATCGCCTTCCTCACCGTGCTTATCGGCTGCGCCGGCGCCCCGGAGCAGGAGGCGCCCCGCCGCCGTCCGAACGTCCTCGTCATCCTCGCCGACGACCTCGGCTTCTCCGACATCGGCTGCTACGGGGGAGAGATTTCGACGCCGACGCTCGACCGCCTCGCGGCGGGCGGGCTGCGCTTCACGCAGTTCTACAACACGGCCCGCTGCTGGCCGACGCGCAGCTGCCTGCTCAGCGGCTACTACCCGCAGCAGATCCGCATGGATCCCCCCAAAGGCCGCCTGCCTCAGTGGGCGCGCCTGCTCCCGCACGAGCTCGCCCCCGCGGGCTACCGGAGCTATCACTCGGGCAAGTGGCACGTGAACGGCGCGCCCAAGCCGGTCGCCGACGGCGGCTTCTCGCGGTCGTACGACATGAACGACCAGAACCGCTACTTCTCGCCCAGGAACAATCTCGAGGACGACCGCCCGCTTCCCCCGGTGGAGCGCGGCAGCGGCTACTACGCCACCACGGCCATCGCCGACCACGCGATCCGCTGCCTGAAGGAGCACGCCCGCGAGCATCCCGGCGAGCCGTTCTTCTCGTACCTCGCCTTCATCTCGCCCCACTTCCCGCTGCACGCCCTCAAGGAGGACATCGATCTCTACCGCGACAAGTTCCTGGAGGGCTGGGACGTGATCCGCGAGCGGCGCTGGAAGCGGCTCCGGGAATCGGGCCTCGTCGACTGCGAGCTGTCCGCGCGGGACCCGAAGTTCCACCCGAGGTATTTCAAGAAGGAGTACCTCGAGAAGCTCGGGCCGGGCGAGGTCGACGGCTCCCCGGCCTGGACGGACCTGACGGCGGAGCAGAAGCGCTTCCAGGCGACCAAGATGGCGATCCATGCCGCGATGGTCCACCGGATGGACCGCGAGATCGCGCGCGTCCTCGATCAGGTCCGTTCCATGAACGCGCTGGACGACACGGTCGTCATGTTCCTCTCCGACAACGGGGCCGACGCCACGATCATGGTCCGTGGCGACGGCCACGACCCCGCCGCCGACCCGGGCTCGGCCTCCTCGTTCCTCTGCCTGGGCCCCGGCTGGGCCTCGGCGTCCAACTCGCCGTTCCGCCGCCACAAGGTGTGGGTGCACGAAGGCGGCATCTCGACGCCGCTGATCGTCCACTGGCCCCGCGGCATCCGGGCCCGCGGCGAGTTCCGGCGCACGCAGGGCCACGTCGTGGACCTGCTGCCGACGATCCTCGAGCTCGGTGGCGCGACGCCCCTCTCGACCGGCGGCCCGCGCCGTCCGGGCCGCAGCCTCGTGCCGGCCTTCGAGCGGGACCAGCCGGTCCCCCACGAGTTCATTTACTTCAACCACGAGGGCAATCACGCGCTGCGGATGGGCGACTGGAAGCTCGTCTCGTACCAGGAGAACAAGGACGCGTGGGAGCTCTACGACCTGAGCCGGGACCGGGCCGAAATGAACGATCTCGCAAGCCGGGACCCCGAGCGGGTGAAACAGATGGAGGCGCGATGGAAGGCGCTTACCGAGGAGTACGCGCGCGACGCCGCGGGCCCCTAACTAGCGGCCCTTCGGAGCGGCCGGCTTTCGAGGGCCGCCGAGCCGTTCCTGATCTTCCTTGGTGATTCTCGCCTTGTTGTCCGCCCACCACTTCTTCCACTTCTCCGGCGTCTCCTTGCCCCCTCCGAAGTCCTGGCCCGTGAGCCAGCTCAGCGTGCGGGTGCACTCCGAGACGAACGCCTGGATGTCCTTCTCGAGGTCCCCGATCGAGGTGATGGCCTGGACCAGCCCGTCGATGGCGTCGGCCTTGATCTGAACGCTGCTCAGCGCCTTCGCGCACGCGATCCGCACCCCCTTGTCCTCCTTCTTGTTCAGCAGGACCGCGCAAAGGGGTTTGATGCCGGCCCCCGTGCGGTCGGTGCAGGACGCCATCGTCTCGACGACCGCCTTGCGGACCACGGGGTCCGGATCCCGCAGCGCATCGGCGAGCAGGAGGATCGTCTTCTCCTCGCTCTGGGAGCTCAGCCTCCGGACGGCCTCGAGGCGCCGGATCGGGTCCTTGTCCTTGAACTCCTTGACGAAGACGTCGCGGAGCAGCGGTTCATTGGAGCGGCCCGCGTCCTGGGCCAGGATGAGGAGGACGCTCAGAAGAAGCACGCCGGATCCGCTGCAAGTCCCGGGCCAACGGCTCGGAGGGGCCCCTTCTGTCTAGAAAATAGACCGACGCTGGTTACGGAGTGGCCACGCGGAAAACGTCCTCGAGGGCCTTCCGCATCACGCCCGGGTCGGGGTCGATCCCGGTCCAGGCCTTGAAGCCGATCACGCCTTGGTTGACCAGCATGCCCAGGCCGTCGAGCGTCGTGCAGCCGCGGGCCTGCGCATCCCGCAGGAGCCGCGTCTCCGGCGGGTTGGGGATCACGTCGGCGACGACCATGCGGGGCGCGAGCGTCGACAGGTCGAGCGGCACGCGCGCCTGGACGTCGGGGAAAAGTCCGATGGAGGTCGCGTTGACCACGACGTCCGCGTCCGAAGGGACCTTGTAATCGCCGTCCCAGGCGACCGCCTCCGCGGCGGCCTTCGCCTTCGTTCGCAGCAGCTCCGCCAGCTCGCGGCTCCGTTCCTTCGAACGGTTCACGACCGTCAGCGAGCGCGCGCCCGCCAGCGCCAGCTCCACGCCGATGGCCCGCGCGGCGCCCCCGGCGCCGAGCATGACGACCCGCTTCCCCGCCGGATCCGTGACGGCGCGTAGCGACTGGACGAAGCCCTTGCCGTCCGTGTTCTCCCCCACGAGCTCCTTCCCACGCCGCACGATGCAGTTCACCGCGCCCATCATTGACGCGGATTCCGCGATGCGGTCGAGGTGCTTCACGATCGCCACCTTGTGGGGCGTCGTGACGTTGCCGCCGCGGAAGCCCATCGCGCGCATCCCGCGGACGGCGTCCGCGAGCTGCTCGGGCTCGATCTCGAACTGCACGTAGCGCCAGTCGAGTCCGTGGCGGCGGAAGGCCGCCTCGATCATGGGCTGGGTCGGGTTCTCCGCGACGGGCTTCCCGAAGAGGCAGCAGAGCTCCGGCTTGAAGTTCATGCGAGGATCTCTTTGACAACCTCGCCGTGCACGTCCGTCAGACGCATGTCGCGCCCGCCGAAGCGCACCGTGAGGCGCTTGTGGTCGACCCCCAGCAGGTGGAGGATCGTGGCGTGGAGGTCGTGCATCTCCAGCTTCCCGCCGACGGCCTTGTAGCCCCACTCGTCGGTTTCACCGTACGCGAAGCCGCCCTTCACGCCGCCCCCGGCCATCCAAACCGTGAAGCCGAACGGGTTGTGGTCGCGGCCGTCGCTGCCCTGCGCGAAGGGAGTGCGCCCGAACTCGCCCGCCCAGAGGAGGAGCGTCTGGTCGAGCAGGCCCCGCTGCTTGAGGTCCTTCAGGAGCCCCGCGATCGGCTGGTCGACCGCGCGGGCGTTATCCTCGTGGCCCTTCTTCATCCCGCTGTGCTGGTCCCAGCGGTCGTGGCCGGGGATGTTCGGGCACGTGAGCTCGACGAAGCGCACGCCGCGCTCGACCATGCGACGCGCGCTCAGGCACTGCCGCGCGAAGGTGACCGTGTACGGGTACGGAGAGTTCATCCCGTAGAGCTCCTTCGTCGCGTCGCTCTCCTTCGAGAGGTCCATCGTCTCGGGCGCGACCGCTTCCATGTTCTCCGAGAGCTCGTAATTGCGGACGGCGGACTCGAACTGCTCGTCGTAGCCCGGCGTCGCGCGCGCCCGCTCGTCGAGCGCCTTCACGAAGTCGGCCTTCCGCTTCTGCAGCTCGGCCGTCTTCTCGAGCCGCTTCAGGTTGGCCACCGGCGGGTCGGCCGGCCGGAAGACCGACCCCTGGTAGGAGGCCGGGAGGAAGCCGCTGTTGAAGTTGTCGAGGCCGCCGACGGGGATGAGCCCGCCGTTGAGCACGATGAAGCCGGGGAGGTTCTGGTTGTCGCTCCCCAGGCCGTAGCTGACCCAGGCCCCCATGCTGGGGCGGCCCTGCAGGCCCGTCCCCGTGTGAAGGAAATAGTTCGCGCTCGTGTGCTCCGAGAAGGTCGAGGTCAGCGAGCGGACGACGCAAAGGTCGTCCATGCAGGCGCCGATGTTCGGGAGCAGGTCGCTGACCCAGAGGCCGCTCTCGCCGCGGCGCCGGAAGGTCCAGAGCGGCCGCAGCACCTTGCCGTTGTTGTCGAACTGGGTCTTTTCGATCTTGCCGATCACGTCCTTCGGGTCGCGGCCGTGATGCTTCTCGAGCATCGGCTTGTAGTCGAAGGTGTCCACCTGCGACGGGCCGCCGTCCATGTAGAGAAAGATCACGTTCCGCGCCCGTGGGGCGAAGTGGAGCCCGCGGCGGCCGTCCTGCTTGTCCTGAGCGGAGTCGAAGGACCCGAACCCCTCCTTCCCGAAGAGCGCCGAGAGCGCCAGCGCGCCGAACCCGTTGGCGCAGCGCGTGAGCATCTCGCGGCGCGTGCAGCAGTGGTGCATGGCGTTCATCTCACGAAGAGGAATTCCTTGGCCTGGAAGATCGCGTGGGCCAGCTCCTTCCACGCGTCCGCGGATCCCGCGTCCCCCTGCTTCAGCGCCGCCACGTCCCGCAGCAGCTGCGTCGCCCCGGCGATCTCCTCCGGGGCGGCCGGGCGTCCGAAGGCGGCGCGGAACATCCCGTCGATCCGCTCCTCGACGGGCTTCGGGTCCGCCGCCACGCGCCGGGCCCACGCGGCCGCCTGGTCGTGGACGAACGGGTTGTTCCGCAGGATGAGCGCCTGGGCCGGCACGTTGGAGCGCGAGCGCCGGCCGATCGCCGTGAACGGCTGAGGGAAGTCGAAGGCGAGGAGCATCGACGAGAGGAAGTTGCGGCGCACGGCGAGGTAGACGCTGCGGCGGCCCGCGCCGTCGACCGGCCCGTCCGCCGGACGTCCGCGACCGTCCTGGAAGCCGTCGAGGCGGATCGGCACGGGCGGGCCGTACATCGCCGGGTCCAAACGGCCCGACACCGCGAGCATCGCGTCTCGGATGGCCTCGGCGCTGATGCGCCGCGGTGTGCGGTGCTGCAGGAGAAGATTGTCGGCGTCGATCTCCCGCGACATCGGCGAGGCCGCGTCCGACATCCGGTAGGCGCTCGAGAGCACGATCTCGCGGATCATCGACTTGAGGGAGCCGCCCTGCTCGCCGAAGCGGAGCGCCAGGTGGTCGAGGAGGTCGGGGTGGGCCGTGCCGAGGCCCATCTTGCCGAAGTCGTCCACCGAGGGGACCAGGCCGCGGCCGAAGAGGTGGTGCCAGATCCGGTTGACGGCGACGCGGGGCACGAGCGGCGTCGCGCGGGGGTCGCTCATCCGGAGGGCCAGCTCGAGGCGGCCTTCGTGGGCGCCGCCCCCGAACGCTTCCAGGAAGCGGCGCGGCACGATCTCCTTGGGCGCACCGGCGCTGCCGCGGACGAGCAGGTACTCGTCGGCGGGCGGCCCGGCGAGGATCGCGGGCGCGGTCCGCGATTCGACCGGGACCGCGGCTGCGATTTTCGCGCGCGCGGCCCCGTAGTCGGCCGCTTCCGGCGCGCTGCCGAAGAGTTCGGGGTGGCGGACCATAAAGTCGGCCAGCCGCGCGGGTTCGGGGTCCGCGCCCCAGTCGCCCGAGGCGAGGCGCTCGGCGGCGTCCGTGAAGGCTTTCTGGTAGACGCCAGCGAGACCGCAGGCGCAGCACGTCGTCTCCAGCCCCTCGAGGACGGCGCGGTAGGGTCGGTCGAAGGGATCGCCCGGGAGCGCGTCGGCCTGCACGACCATGAGGACTTCGAAGTCGGGCGACTCGGACGTGTACTCGACGTGCATCCGGTGGAGCGGATGCTCCGGGTCGGGGCTCAGGTAGTGCCGGAGATCCTGGGGGATCCAGCGGCGGGCCTTGTCCTGCCACGACGCGAGCGTCGAGCGGTGAAGCGGCCCGTTGATCATGCGGTGGCTGTCCATTTCGACGAAGGCGTGGCCGGCGCCGCGCACGAGGGAGTAGAGCGAGCCGCGGCGGAGCGAGAAGGTCGGCGTCCGCGCCATGCGGCCGGAGTCGGCCCAGTTGCGGGTGCTGGAGTCGCCCTGGGTCTCCCGCGTCAGGCGGAGCGACTGCCAGAGGGGGTCCGCGCGCAGCGCGCCCCAGGGGAGGATTTCCTGAAGCGTCGCGCCCCAGCCTGCGTCGCCGGGGAGCATGCGGCGGAAGGTCACGCCGTCCTGGGTCCACGCGGTCGCCCCGGGCTTCGTGTAATCGACGATGACGTCGGCGTTCTCGAGCGCCTTGTCGGCGACCGCGTTCCGCGCCCGCTCCTTTGCCACCAGCACGGCCGGGTCCTTGCCCTGCGCGAGGACGGCGTAGGCGTGGAACGGATCCTTCGGGTCGGTCGCGGCGTTGCGGACATGCGCCTTCCAGGCGGCCACGCGGGCGGGGTCGAGGCCGGACGCCCCCTCGAGGTAGTCCGACAGGCGGGTCGCGACGTCGCGGGCCGCGGCGGCGGCCGCCCGGAGCGCGGGACGCTCGCGCTCGTCGCGCAGCCGCTCGAGGTCCCGCGCGGCTGCGCGCTCCTTCTCGATCGTATCGAAGCGGACCTGGCGGTAGCTCGAGCTCTTGAGGAAGCCCGCCAGCGCGTAGAAGTCCTTCTGCGAGATCGCGTCGAACTTGTGGTCGTGGCAGCGGGCGCAGCTGATCGTGAGGCCGAGGAACGCCTTGCCGAAGACTTCGATCTGGTTGGAGACGCGGTCCATCTCGTCGACTCGGGTGTCGACGGGCGAGTGGACCCACTCCCCCATGTACCACCAGCCGGTGGCGAGGACCGATTCGTTGGCGCCCGTGACAGGATCGAGGCGCGGCTCGGGCAGGAGGTCGCCGGCGACGTGCTCGGTCATGAAGCGCGCGTACGGCAGAT
>Ga0310811_10003151_pt1 | contig 20728 bp, 22 predicted proteins | sample YCmetagenome_FD_207642 | JGI IMG/M metagenome (GOLD analysis project Ga0310811, IMG submission 207642) | Soil microbial communities from experimental microcosm in Duke University, North Carolina, United States - YC | ecosystem: Engineered > Artificial ecosystem > Soil microcosm > Unclassified ...
GCCGGAGCCGTCACGCTTCAGCTTCATCGTGGGCTCTTCCACGATGGTCAGCCGGTGGTCGTTCAGGTTGACCGAGATGTCCCGCATGGCTTCTCCCGCTCGCTCGTTGAACCTGTGGCCGTCGCGGACGGTGTGCTCCGCGACACCACAAACATATCAACTGTTAGCTGCACAGGTCAACTGTTAGGTTGCAATCACGAACGTTGCCGTCTCCAATGCCGTTGAGCAGGCACTTCGATCGCGTCACGTAGCGCGCCAGCGCCAACGGTGACCTATCAGATGCTGACCAGAAGCCATTCAACTGATAGCGTCAACGGCGATGGACACGCCCACGAACGACTCCAAGCCCGCCGGCGGCCGGCGTACAACCGTCACGCGCGGTGCACCGCTCTACGAGCAGGTCGCGCGCAAGATCCGCAACGACATCGCAGCGGGTGTCCTGCGTGACGGGGAACGGCTCCAGTCGACACGGGAGCTGGCCGAGGAGTGGGGCGTCAGCGTCTTCACGATCAATCAGGCCATGCAGGCCTTGGTCGAAGAAGGCTTGGTCATCAGCAAGGACCGTGCCGCCCGCGTGGTCCACGCACCCGGGCAATCTCGGGAGCCGGCACCCACGCTCGTGACTCCACGAGTTGTGGCCATCGGTGGATTCGCGGGTAGCGGCAAGACCGAGCTCGCCCGCATTCTCGCCCGAGAGACCGGCTGGCCGATCCTGGACAAGGACACGCTCACCCGCCCGGTGGTCGAAGCCGCCCTCGAAGCCCTCGGCCAATCTCCTAACGACCGCGAGTCCGACGTCTACCTCGAGAAGATCCGACCGCGCGAGTACGAATCGCTGCACGCCGCGATGGTCGAGAACCTGCAATGCGGCAACAGCGCGATCCTGGCGGCGCCGTTCATCAAAGAGTTCGGCAACTCAACCTGGATCAACCGCCTGGAGTCAGCCTGCACCGAGCTGGGGGCGAGCCTGCACATCGTGTGGGTCCACTGCGACCCAGGAACCATGCACACCTACGTCCGCCACCGTGGTGCAGCACGCGACGCGGCCAAACTCGCGAACTGGGCGACCTACCTGATGAGCGTCGACACCCATTTCCGGCCGCCGGTCCCCCACACGGTCATCGACAACTGCTCGACCGGCGAGCCACTTCGGGAGCAGGCGAAGCGGCTCTTGGCGTCGCTTGAAGAGCCAGCAGCCGCTGTCCGCTGAGGCGCTACAAGGACTCCAGCAGCAACCTGCGCAGCGCATCCGCCTGATCGGCAACATCGGAATGCGCGTCGACGACGGCCTGGCCGCGATCGATCACTGCCTGCAGCGCATGCACGTTCTCGCGCGGCGGCAGGTCCTCGGGCAGAACGGTCAGCGGGACCGCCACTACCCCGGTAGCCCCGGCTGCCACGCTCGCGCAGACATGCCGACACCGACCGTCGAACAGCGCGAACTCCGGCCCGGCTGCCTCCCGCAACGCGCGGACGTCTTCCAACTCGACCTTCGACACCTTGGCGCCGGCTGGAAGCGAGCCGATCGAGCGGGCCTTATCGACTACGGCGGATGACAGCACCGCTCCCGTGTACTGCGGGTGGCTGTAAACGAGAGCATCCGTCGGAAGCGACTCCAATGCCCGCAGCACAGCGTCGTCGTCCTTCAGGTCACGCAGTACCAGTACCGGCCGAACGCCGGCGTCCGAGATCCGGAGCGTTTCGGACGGACGCCAGGCGCAGGCAAAGAGCCGATCAGCCGGAACGTGACTCCGCCAGACCTCCAGCAGGTCCCATTGGACTCGCTCCGGCAAGCGGAACCCCAGGCCGAGCGATCCGGCCACGAGGAACCCGTCAAGCCAGGTTTCGCACGCTCGCTGGGCATAAGCCGCACAGGCACCTCGATCGACCTGATCGCGTCTGTCCAACAAACTGAGGACCGGAACCATCACCGACGGCGCCACCGCACACCTCCTTTCACTCGACTTCTTCGGCAGTTCACGACTTCGGGAGGTACTCGCTGACCTCGACAAGATTCCCGTCAAGGTCTCGGAAGTAGATCGAACGCATCGGGCCGATAGCACCGTTACGGTCCACTGGGCCTAGCTCGATCGCTACGTCGTTCCGACCGAGCCGTTCGATCACCTCAGCCAGGGGAACGGCGGCGACCAGACAGAAATCAGCCGATCCCTGGGTAGGCCGCCGAGCCTTGGGATCGAAAGTGCGGTCGACCTGATGAACATTGATCTTCTGCTGACCGAAGTGCAGGGCTGTGGGCCGGCCAGGGGTGTCCACACGCTCGAAGCCGAGGCACCTGACGTAGAAGTCGCAAGTGGCCTCCAGGGAGTTCACCGTGAGCACGAGATGGTCAATGCGCTCGATCACGCAGCAACCGTAGCGGCGGCGGCATGGGAGCACAGGATCTCAGCCACGGCACGGAGCGAACCGCCGACTGTGAGCCTCCAGCCCGCCCCGCTGCCTGTGATCCGCAGGGTGATTCGCGACGTTGGTCTGCCACCTGATGTGCGGCACTTGGGCTAGGAAACTGTGGTGTCAGCGGTCCGTGGCCGCTGTCCTTTGATGCTACGGACTGGCTGGTCGGTGGTACGCCGCACAACGATCGTGTCGGCGTCGGGGAGCTCGACCGCGATGGTTTCCTCGGACACGTGCACGGTGACGGTCAGGTGCTTGTGTTGGCGCCCGAGTGCGACCGTCTGCCCGGTCACCATGATCACGCCGGTGTTGGAGGCCCGCCGCTGCACGGTGACCGGCTCGGTCGAAGGCCGGGGAACCGGTCCGACTGGTCGGCATCGCTGCAGGTGAACTGCCTCGCCGGGCGCTAGTGGATTGGGCCGGGTCCGCAGTAGCTCACGGGTTTCAGGGTCGAAGAACAGCAGCGGCGCGCCCTGTTCGATGTAGATCCCGACGCGCCGTCCGGCCAGGATCTCGGCGGCCAGCACGGTCTGTTTGCCCAGCGACACCATCCCGTTGCGAGCAACGGTGCGCTCGACCTCGACGATCCTGCGCCCCGCCCGGCTCCCCGCCCCACCCTGCGAGGACACCGGCGCTGGCCCGGCCGGAACTGCTCCTTGCGCGGTGAGAACGTCCAGGTCGTTGACCGTGAACCTCGAGCGCAGCGACTTGATCCGCTGCCCACCGACGGACAGGTGCACCCAGTCGCAGTCGATCCAGAACCGCACAACTTGCCCGGCCCGGGCGGTGCCCAGCCAGAACTGGTTGCCGCACAACCCCAGGTTCCCCGAGGGCGGCACCGCTCGATCCAGCTCGATCGCCTGGCCACTGCCAGCCACCCGTGCCGGCACTGACGTTTCCCGGATCGTCTCCGACCCCGTGTCTGGCGCGAGGTCGGTGGCCAGCTGCAGCGACGGTGGAACCCACAACTCCACGCCCGGTGCCACGGCCGGGCGGAACCGGTCGGCGGGCACGACCGGCACTCGCTCGTCGAGCCCCTGGTGAGGCCGCTCGGCGTTGTAGCCGGCAACCCAAGCATCCACCGCGGCCTGCGCGGCCTCCACCGAGGCGAACGGGCCCGCGTCGCTGATCTCAGGGCGGAAGGTCCCGTGGAAGCGTTCGACCTTCCCGTTCTGATTCGGCGAGGCCGGCTGCGTCAGCCGGTGGGTGATCCCGTTCTTGCGGCAGATCTTGTCGAACAGCACCTCACCGCGACGCGCCCCATACCGGCTGAACCGGTCGGTGAACTGCTTACCGTTGTCGGTGATCACCTCCTCAGGCACCCCATACCGAGCCAGGGCCTGGGCGAACGCCAGACACACCGCCCGAGCGGTGGCTCGCTCGACCACAGCAGCCATCACGCAGAACCTCGAGTGGTCATCGACGCCGGTGACGATCTTCGCGTCACGACCCACACCCGTGCCGACGTTGACCAGCTCGATGCCGCCGACGATGTCGATGCCCCACAGCTGCATCGGCCCAGGCCGCTCGAACCGGATAAACGACTCCCGAGGCCGTTTGGCCTTGCGCTGGCGCAACAGACCTGACCGGATCAGGATTCGGTCGATCGTCCGTTCCGAGGGCACGGCGACCTCATCGCGCTGCCACACACCCGGCCGTCGCAGCATCTCCAGCCGGATCCGCCGAGATCCCCACCGAGGGTGCTCCCGACGCATCTCGGTAACCGCGACCTCGACCGCCTCCGCCACCTGATGCGGGCATGACGCCGGCCGATGCGACCGATCCGCCAATCCACCGATCTGTTCGGCGAGATACCGGGCCACCCACCGATGCAACGTCGATCGATGCACCCCGACTCGAGCCGCTACTTCGGTGACTTCCGCGCCCGCCAACACAGCTCGGACAGCGTCCAACCGCTGCTCCACAACGGACAAGACGACCAGCGCCAATCCCGGCCTCCCCATGACGAGGACGCACCACGGATACGCCCCAGCACACGGTGCCGATCAAGGCCCGGTGTCGCACATCAACTGACGGACACCTGTCGCACATCACCCGACGGAGGACACCCGCCCCGCTGCCCGGCGGTTCAGACTTTCTTCTCCTCATCAAGTGCGGCGCCTGGCGGCGCCGCAGCGGCCCTGTGCCCACGCAGCCGCAAGCGCTCGCACGGGGCGTGCGGCCTGGCGGCCGGTCCCCGCGCGACGCGCAGCTGCGTAACGAGGAACCGCTAGTCTCACTTCGTTCAGCCTGATTGCCGGTCAGGCTCTGCGACTGTGCAAGCAGTGCTGTCTCGTCCTGCCGTCGATCTCCGAGTGGCGGTGTAACGACGTACCGCCTGCCATCGATCATGAAGTCAGTCGACACCGAGAGGATCGTTTCGTGCAGGACGTTCAGCGTGTGTTTGGTGCTGGCTGCTTCGCCTTCGCATTGAACGAACCGCCGATTACTGTAGCCGACTGGAAGAAGAAGCTGACCGCCGCCCTAGGCGATATCGCAGCCGTGGGTGAGTTAACTGTTGAATCCTCACTTGAGGTCGGCCTAGTTGGCGTACGCGACGCGCTTGTTCCAACCATAGGCCGTGTCGAATTTACGCTTGCGATTCCTAAGCGTATTCAAGATGAACTAAACCCGCTGTCACTGCCGTTTCCAGATGCGGGAGAACGGTTCCGGATAATCACGCTTCTCGAGTTCCACGGACCCGCTACATTCGTATTCTGCGAGGATTCCATCGAGGACGCGCGCGCTGGAACGAGCGCGGTCTTCTACGTCCGGGAGTTCCTGCAGAGAGAGCTTGCCCGGTCGAGCCATTCCGCTCGGCTCGTTTCTATCGGCCCGAGCCCATTCCACGCCGACTTGAAAGTCGTCTGGGACAGCAGTCCTTCGCAGGATATCACGAGCTCGGAGCCGCCCCTCGACCCTGAAAAGCCACCAGTTAGGGGTTACATCGACCCGCGTACGAACAAGCGCCCTTGGGGCACTGAGATTGAAATCGTTTGTCGCCCGAGGGTCGCTACCGATCCATTTGAGATGGTCACCGAAATAGTCCTTACAGCCCTGGCGAAGGAGCTGTCCCTTTTCTATCAACTTGTTCGCGACACCGATGAACGGCGCGAGCTGGCGAACGAGCTTGCAGAACGCGCGGGCGACCTGGTCGGCTTGCATCGCACGGAAGGCTTGAAGGGGGCACTTACACGACTCTTCAAGACTGCTCCGGCGGCGCGCGATCTTATGCTCGATGCCATCACCGCAGAGACGATGCAGCGCGAGCACGAGATGCAAGGTCGGGAGGCAATCAACGACCTGTACTCATCAATTTACGGCTGGAAGCTCTTCGCGAATGATCTAGACTCCCAGCTGAAGGAAGACTTCTCCCCTCTTGTCGATGCGGCGCGTAAGACGGGCGAGTTACTCGAAGGCTCCCGAAAGAAGGAGTACGAGATAATGATTCTTTCTGCCTCCACACTCTTGGGCGCAGCAGCTGGCGCCATTGCGGCTCTCATTGCCGGTTAGACAGATGAACAGGCGCGGGATGCCCTCGCCGGGCGGGCAGGCCTCCGGGATGGCGGCGACCGCAGTCAACTGGCGGTACGAGGTGGGTGCGCCCGGTGCCATCCCGACGACCTCCCGGAGGGCTACCAGACCACCGAGCGGGGGCACGCGGGATGGTCTCGGCCGGCGGTTCCGGCGGCAGGTGCCCCCGCACGGCGGCCCGGTCGGGCTGCGCCAGGTCGACGGGATGGCACCTCGGACCGAGGCATCAGCAAGGCATCGGACGGCCCCGCACCCGCGCGGGTAGGTCGCCACCAGCCGACACGATGACCAGCACCAACGGCACTCAAGGGCACCGGCTGGCACCCGGGAACCGCCTTCGGGACGAAGAGGCCGTGGGGCCGTGCACCCGCCTGGTCGCGTCGGGATCACTCGTAAACTTGGAGCGTGACCTTCACAGCACTTCACCGCGCCGTCGGAATGGGTCCAGGTCCGTTGACGAACGAACTCCTTGACGCGGCGGTGGCTGCCGGCGTAACAGAAACCAACGAGCTTGATTGGAAGTCCGAACTGCCACCCGCGAAGGGGCTATCGCTGACGGACTTCCCCAAGGACGTCGCTGCGATGGCAAACAGCGGTGGCGGGCTGATCATCTTCGGTGTGCACGAGATCCAGAAAGCGGCGACTGAGCGCACCGATGTTGGCGAGTTCGACGAAGCTCACCAGCGCTCCCTGCACAGTGTCGCTATCACCGCGATCTCTCCGCCCGTGTTCGGTTTGAACATTCATCGCCTCGGCGCCGAGGGGAACCGCGCTGTCGTGGTTGAGGTTCCCGCGAGCGTCGATGGGCCGCATCTGATCTACAGGAACGACTACTTCGGTGCGCCTCTGCGCATCGACTCGGACACGGTCTGGATGAAGGAGCGCCAGATCGAGGCAATGTACCGAGCGCGATTCGATGAGCGACGCCGCGCGGCTGACACGTTGGATACGCTGTACAGCGAAGCAGCGGCTGGTCGGGACACGAGCAGTCGGGCATGGTTGATCGCGGTCGCACACCCACGCATCCCACGCTTCCGGGAGCGCCTGACCCGCGACGAAGCCCGCGGTGTGTTGTCGAAGACCGAGAGCTTGGCGTTGACCTACGCCGGGCACGGCGGCGTTCACCCGTTGGCAAGTGTGGACCGGAAGAATCCCCGACCTGGGCTGCGTCGCTGGGTCGCGGTGAACACCGCAGCCACCGAGCACTCAGGGTGGAAGGAATCGTGGGCCAGCATCCACCATGACGGGTCGGTGACCCTCGCGGCCGCAGTCGGCGGGCACCGCATCACGATGGACGGCTACTTGGAAGGGGGGCAGGTTCAGTCATCTGCCATCGAGTGCGCCATCGCGGACTTCATGGCGCTCATCCGAGCCACCGGACGGGCAACCCACAACGACGAGTACGACGTGCGAGTCGGAATCGAGTGGACCGCCGCGCAGCCTCTAACGATCTTGACAACGAACAACTTAGGCCGCACCTACGACGGAGTATCGACCCCTCTGCATCGCTACACACCCATCGAGACCAGCGTGAATGCCGAGGAACCAGATCTCGACTTTCACTGGCATGTTCACGACATCGCTCAGGACTGCGTGAACCAAGGCGGCATATCGAACGTGCTCATAATCCAACCGCCACCACGCGAGGTTCAGCCTTGACGACGGCACGACCGCGCGCTCGAACGGACACGTGATCACTCTGGTCATGACCAACCCGATCCGGTCACATCCGATTCAGCCGGAGCAAATCCGGAGCGCACGAGCAACGAAAGTCTGCTACCAACCGACACTGGACAGCACGAACACCGAGATCAGGCGGTACGAGGCGGCACTATCCGTCGCACCATGACCCTTCAGATCCGCTTTGACACAGAAGAGGTCACCAGCGCGAACGGCGGTCACGCCTTCTGTCGCACGGGGCTCTCAGTAAGAACGTCAAGGCGGCTACGCCGCCGCGTCCCGCTCTTAGACTTAGCGACCCTCGCAAGGTGATAACTGTCCATTGGACACCGCCCGCCCCTCCCGGACGTAGGCGCCCTCGCCGTTTCCGATGACCACTACCCGCTCGTTCCAGAGCTGGTGCGTCGCCCGCGTGATCACCCAGACGGAGCGGGCGCGCGCAGAACTCACCGGAGCAGCTCCGGCGTGGATGAAGCGGACGACGAAACGACCTCCGTGCAGCCGGCATAGGGAGGAACCCACGGCTCCGTACTCAGCGACGCGGTGCGCTCAGTCGACACCGATGTCACTGACGCTGCCATCAAGGCGATGCAGGAACAGACGAGCTGGGCGACTCTCAGCGGCCACGGACGTAATGTGCTCGACCGCCTCCCCAAGGTCGGGGTGGGTGTCCAGGACGCTTCGCCCTCGCCGGCACGCCCATCGGCCGTCATGCGTCTCGATCACCCGGAAATACCACATGCGGCCACTCTGATTCCTCGCCCGCGATCTTTCCAGGGACGAAGGTCCCGACACACCCAGGACCGCTCCACCGGAGATGCCCTACCGCTGAGCAGCCGATCAGCCTGCCCACGAGGGCCGCAGGGCCCTAACCGCTCGGTCGCCCACCGACGACACTTCACTCGCCGGTTCGCTCACCGAGCCCGTCTCCACCCCCCGGACGGCCGGAAGCATTCTTGAGCGGCCGACAAATCACGGGCCTGCCCCGACCCCCTAGGACAGGCCCGTGACGACCTCCGGTCCGATCCAACACACCGCCTCCCACACCCATCGCCGACTACCACGGCGACGTGAGTGGCCGCCAGCTGGCGGGTGTCAAGCCGGCCAACACAGGCGTCCTGACGGAGTCTCGGCCTGCCCAGAACAGTCAGGGATTGATACCTCAGTCTTCGGGTCGTTGGGACCTATGGCAACTACCGAGCTGAGCCCCACCATTCTTGCGACCATCCCCAGGGCGGGCTGCTTGCACGGCCGCCAGGTCGCGTTCGGCCCGCCCTGGAGACGGTCGCAGCAAGCAATGGCGCAAGATGCGTCAAGGAGGCGACTTTCGATGATCGAGGAACTGCATGCTCAGCTCGCGGTGGCGCGAGAGCGCATGATCACCGCCGAGGCAGCGGGAACGGAGCGCGAGGCCCACATGCATCGCGCGCGAATCGACGATCTGATCGAGATCGCCGTGCGGTACGGCATTGACCTCAAGCCCTGGCCGGATCACTCCCCCCTCTCCGGCCCTCCAGCCGGGACCCTAGGGAAGACTCGTACGACCTGAGCCAGGCCAGTCGGGGTCGTCGGGCACGATGGCGTTGAGCGCCTGATAGGCATTGCCAAGATCGCCAAGATCGAGGGCTCGCCTACTTGAAACGGGCTGCTCTCAAACCGCTCCGACCGCAGGCCGCACCCTCTGCCTCCGGCCCGGGCGCGGCCGGCGGGCTAAGAGCAGAGCTTGTGACCAGATCTGTGACCAAGACACCAGCGGACGTGACGCACCAGGCAGGCACAGGTGAGATGCTTGACAGGGGAATGGCAGCTCAGGACGGCATCAGGTGGTCCCCATGAGACCACCTGAGACACCTGATCCCCGACTCATAACCCAGAGTTCGCGGGTCGCCCCTGGCAGAGTGCGCTGGCTGCATACCCCTCCCACGACGACGCCTCGACCTCAGTCAGCGTTGTCGTCGCTCCCTGACCGGGCGCGCTCGCGCAGCGTGTCGACGTAGTCGGCTCGGATAACGCTCCGAGCTCGCGGGCGCTTTCCATCGTTGATGTCGCGGACGTACTGAGCGAGCCGCTCGGGGTTGTTGCCTGACCAGCCGTTGGCGAGCGTCCAGCCTTGCACCGCGTCAGGGTCCATCGGGATCAGTGCGTCACGTAGCGCCAGTAGAACGCCGACGACCTGGTCCTTCTCGAAGCCGCCCGAGATCGTGTTGTTGTGGTTCACCGTGAGCGTCAGGCTCTTCAGGGCCTCGACAACCACCGGGTCGAGATCCAGGGCAGGCGGCAGGTCCTCCCAAGCGGAGCCGTTGCCTAGGACTTCCGGCTTCACCGCCGTGACCCACGGGCGGATCCGGTCCTCGTTCCAGGTGATCACGCAGAGCGCCCGGATGCTGTGTCTGTACCGGACGAGCTCGCCGATGTCGTCCATGTGGGCCCAGGCCATCAGCACCGGACCAGTGCCCGACGGCATGCTGTGGCCCCGTCCCGTGATGTGCTCGACGTCGCGGTGACTCTTCACGAACCGCTCCAGCTCGGCGCAGTTCCGGAGGTTCGACTTCACCGACGTCCAGACCGAGATCGTGTCGCCGTCTTCCATGTGCCGGACGCACCACGCGATTGCGGCGGCAACGCCCTCGTCGTCGTAGCTGGCGACGGCGGTCGGGTAGTCGACATCGTGATTGAACATGCGTTCCTCCGCGGTTCTGCGCTGGCTCGGAACCACGTTACCGATGACCACCGACACCGACCCCGGTTAGAGGAAACGCCCGCAGTGAACGGGACGGCACCTCAGCCGGGCAGCAGAAAGGCAGCGGACTACCCATCCCTCGCAGGCAGCCGCAGGCACGCGACGGCATGACGCTGCAGGTCAGCAGGCATGCGACGGCACCAGCCGACACCAGGCAGCACCCAGCTTCCGCATTGACACGGAAGAGGTCTCTAAGCAGCTCGGCCCGATGCGAAGCCCGCCCGGCGCGCGCCCTCCGCCTCCGGCCCGGGCGCGGCCGACGGGAAGGCAACGTGTGCCGGCACTGATGGTGTCACCAGATATTCAGGCACTGTCAGTCATCGTCATCAAAGCAACGCCAGCCGTCCTTGATCCACACCACACAGCCGTCACCACCGCGAACCCTCGGGTACAAATCGGGTACAAACGGCACCGGCGATCTGCCATCACCAGTGGCAAACGTCGAGAGACAATCAGCAGGTCATCCGCCTCGGGCGACCATCTCCGCTGGCCGGACGCAGTTCACCAACTACCGGTAGACCAGGCGGTTCAACCGCGCGGACTCGGCGGGAACAGCCACCCGGTTCGGCTCCAACCGGGCACGGACCGGCTCAGGTCGTGCGGCGGAGATCGCGCATCACCGCGGCGGTCGAAGGTCGCAGAACAGTGCCACGGCTTCGAGCTGGGAGCCGACCTCGAGTTTGGTCAGGATGGAGCGGACCTGGGTTCGCACCGTCGTGATCGACACGACGAAGTGCCCGGCGATGTCCGCCGCGCGCATTCCCTGGGCGAGCAGCCGGAGCACCTCGCTCTCGCGCGTGCTCAGGCGGTCGAGGCGGCGGCTGCGTTCGCGTTGTTGAGCTCGGCGCCGGTCGTGGAACCGCAACCACGCCTGACGGACGTCATCAGGCATGACCGCCTGCCCGGCGACGGCGGCTCGCACCGAATCGAGCAGGGTGGGGAGCGAGGCGGTCTTCGGCACCAGGCCGAGCGCACCGGCGGCGACGGCCGCTGCCTGGCCGGGGCGATCCCCGTCACCCGAGATCACCAGGACGCCACAACCCAGTCGGATCAAGGACCGGATCAGGGTGGCTCCGTCGGCCCCCTGCCCGTCGTGAAGGTGCCGGCGACGCAGGTCGAGTATCGCCAGGGTCGGGCGCAGCCGACGCGAGTGCGCTACGATGTCCGCGATACCGCCGGCCGGGCCCTGCCGGGCGTCCAGACCGTACTGGCGCAAGGTGGTCCGCAGAGTGCAAGCGAACATCGCCTCATCGCTCAGGATCAGGATCGGGTCGGAGTGGGCCCTGGTCCCGGGCGGCTCGCTCGACCCCGTCCGCCCACCGGCGGCCGGGGCGGAGATCACCTCGTGAGGGCTCACGGATACCGCCTCACCTTCAGAGGCGCCGTCGCGGTCCGCTGGGGAATGCGTCCAGGTCGCTTCCGGGCCCACCCTCGGCTGCTGTGCCGCCGACCGACTCCGGAAGAGATCCGGCATCCCGCGGATCCGGCGTAGAAGGTTGCACGGTCACCCACTCCGGCGTTGTGGCGAGACAACCGCTCGGCGATGTGAGGGCTGCCCGGCCGCCCAAGGTCTGGGAGCGGCAGAAAGGAGGGTAGTCCCGATAGCCATGGCCTGAAAGGGTTAACCGATGCCCCATAGGAACTAATTTCGATTCGCGTCGATCGCGTATCGTGTTGCGCGAACTCATAAGACACTCTGATTTTCACCCGTCTCAACCATAACAACGAACGTCCCGCCAGCGGTATCTCACGAGACTCACAGGTGCGCGCGAAGAGTCCTCAAGGCGAATGTCTCGCACATTTCGGGGCGTTGGACCCTGTCCGACCGACGACCGTCGCGGCAGGTTGACCGGACGTCACGCAGAGGAGTCCAACCGGATCGCCGGACCGAGCTTGTCAACCTGCAGATGCCCGCGAGCAGTGATAATCGTGGAACTCGATCAGCATGTGACCGCACTGATCGCTCAGGCCCTCGACGACATCGAGGAGCACCGTCTGAGCGTTGAGGAGGCGTTGCGCGCCGTCGCGGAAGCGGCATGGATCGCGGGACGGGAAGCGATCGCCGGATCGAGAGCGGAAGTGGAGCGCATCGGCCCGGATGACCCGCAACCAGACGATTGGACGAGCCAGACTTCCTGATCTCGAGATAGAGAAGTCGTTAGCTCAGAAATTGACGTCGCGTTCAAATGACCGCGACGCATTCTCGGTTATCACCGATGCTTTCCTGAACCATTCCCCCGGGGCACGCGGAGACATGCCATATGCCTGCCGGCGGTGTCGCGGTCCCGCCGCCCGCTCCCCCGGAGTCATGTCCCAAGGCGGGCACGCAGGCCGCGAACAGGAACGCATCGAGGTCCCCGCGGTGCACCCGCAGTGAGTTACCGACCCGGATCGCGGGCAGCCGACCATCGCGGATGAACCGGTACACGGTCATCTTCGACACCCGCAAGCCGGCGGCGATCTCGTTGATGTCGAGCAGGTCCACGCCGTTCGGATTGCCGCCGCGCGCCGGGCCAGGCACGGATGACTCCGGCGCCGTCGGGTCACCGTGTGACCGGTCGTCGTTCATGAAGGGCATGCGGAGCCTCGGGTGGAGATCGACGGAGAGGCGCACGCACGCTCGGCGGTGAGCACACGCGCGCAGCCCACGGGGCCGCGACTACCGCTCCAACCGCCCAGCCAGTCAAGCACGTCGTGAGGCTCGGTCAAGGCTCGCCTGGAGTCGCGGCGGTCACCGCCGGCACCTTGTCACCCACTCGAACCAACGAACCCGCGAGGACCGCAACCAGGGACTTCATCGGGCCGGAATGCGCGTAACGGGGATGTGTTCACGCGGAGTCGGTGCTTTACTGAGGATGCGGTTAGAGCGGTAGCCGCGGCCAATGGGCTGCGCGCATGCGCTCACCGGTGAGCGTGCGAGCGGCTCCTCGTCAATGATCACCCGAGGTACCTATGCGAGCCGAAGGCTCCGCTAGCCGGAGCACGCCGTCGGCGCAATCGGCGTCTGGCAGACAGGAGTGGTTGCGGGCCTCGGCGGCCATGGAGCTGGCCGAGGACCGTGCCGAACAGCAGGTGCGCGCCCAGTTGCTCGAGGTGGTCAACGCGGCGACCCCGGCCCTGGGATTCGGTCCGCCCTGCGATTCAGCGGGGTCCTCGAGAACGTGCTGCCCGAGCCCATGGTCGAGGACCTGCTCGCGGTGCTGGCAGAGGCGCTGAGCAATGTGGCGAGCCACGCCCGGGCCCACAACGTCACAGTCAGCGCGGCGACCAGCGCTGACCGGCTCACACTCGATGTCACCGACGACGGCGTCGGCATCGGCTCCACGACCCGTTGCGGCGGCCTGACGAGGCTGCGACAACGGACCGAGCACCTCCAGAGCCTGACTCCCAACCGACCCACCGGTACCCACCTGAGCTGGGTCGTCCCGATATGAGCATCCGTCGTGTGAGGCCGTCCCCACCCGTTGTGGTGGCAGATCGACCGGCACGGACGCCTGCCCCGATGTCAGTCCGAGCGAGCGGGGTCGCCACGGCCTGGCACGGGGGTTGCCGGCGGTGCCCCGGCCCAGACGCACGCTGGGTCGGAGCACCGCTCCACCCTCCCGACCAGTGCACCGCCATCGTCAGGTGGCCCGGGACAGGGTCACGGCCCCGTCCCGGCCGCAGAACCAGAGCTGAACGAACGTCGCGGCCGGCCGGACTGCCGGTAGGTTGAGGCCCGCGCCGCTAGACGTGCAAATGGGGGGCGGACCAGGTGCAGCCCGATGACTCTCGACCCGACAAGGGTGACGTCACGGCCATGCTGATGGAGATACTCGTCGGTGCCGAATCCACGGAGTCGTTCCTCGGCGATCTGGCCAGAGCGGTGGTCGCACAGATCCCGAACGCCGTCGCATGCGGGGTGAGCGTGCCCTCCACGGAATGGTCCCGCCTCCTGGGTGCCACGAGTGACGACGTCGCCCGGCGGATGGACGCCGTGCAGTACGACGCTCACGACGGACCATGCCTGACCGCGCTGCGCGACGGTGTCACGGTCGCCGTGGACGATCTGCCAGGCGACCTCCGGTGGCCGGAGTTCACCCGGCGCGGCCGTCAGGAGGGTGTCGGTACGTCGCTGTCGGTGCCGATGCTGGTCTCCGGCCAGGTGGTGGGTGCGTTGAACCTGTACGGGCAAACCGTGCGTTCGCTGTCCGACGATCACGTACTGGCGCACCGGTTCGCCGAGCAGGCCGCCGTCGCCGTGGCACTGGGGCTGCGGCTGGCCGATCGAGAGGAGCAGGCCCGCCACCTCGAGAAGGCCCTGCGGTACCGGTCGGCGATAGACCAGGCCATCGGGATCCTCATGGCCAGACTGCACGTCGACGAGTCCACGGCTTTTGACGTGTTGCGGCAGCGGTCCCAGCACACGAACATCAAGGTGCACGATGTGGCGAGAGCCGTCATCGCTGAGATCAGCCCCGACGAACCCACCTGATCCGTCGGCGGCCCTGCGGGCGACCGGCCGAGGAACACGCGGGGAGCCACTAGAGTGGCCTACCGTTGAGGCGCGCGGACGCGAGACTACTGGCGCGGGCGTGTGGAGGGTCTGTTCCGGTGGATGATGAGCGGCGTGCGTGGCTGTGGCGCGCGGTCTCCGACCGCGTCTCCGCCGACCACACCGACGGGTGGGCGCACGCGGTGTGCCTCGCGGCCGGACTCGTCCTCGGCGTGGACGCGACGGCGTTGACGCTGCACTCCACGACCGGGGTGCAGGAGCTTCTCGCCGTCAACGACGAGTGGGCGCGAACCGTGGTCGCGCTGCGCTACAGCGTCGGTGAAGGCCCTGGTGAGGAGGCCTACGCCCGGGGCCGGCCGGTACTGGTGCCCGATGTGGGGGTGGACCAGGCTCGCTGGCCGGGGTTCGCTCAGGCCGCCCTGGTCGAAGGGGTGGGGGCGGTGTTCGCGTTCCCCCTCGTGATCGGGGGTATCAGGCTCGGGATGCTGGAGCTGTTCCGCCGCCGACCCGGCGAGTTGTCAGGATCCGCGCTGGCCGACGCGACGGTGCTGACGTCGTTGGCGATCGACGCCGTACTCGGCGACGCCGAGACCGCGCGGCGGGAGGGCAGGCGGTGGCCGAGCCCGACGCTGTCGTCCCAGGACGTCCACATCGCGATCGGGATGCTGGCCGTACAACTGCAGCTGAGCCTGGAGGACGCCTTCGCCCGGCTCCGGGCCCACGCCTACGCCGAGCAGCGTCCGATCCTCGATGTCGCCCGTGACGTGTTGAGGCGACGGATCCCCCTCGAGAACCTGCGCGACTGAGAACGCCCGTTCGCGGCCCGTCCCGGGCTCGCCGGTACACGCGGGTCCACCCGGACCGCAGAGCCCTCACATGCGGCTACGCTGTATCGGTGGACGACTTCCGGCCCCGCCTCGCGGACGCGCTGGCCGTCATCACCACACGCCTCACCGACGAACCCGACGTCATCACCGTCCTCGGGCTGGTCACCGACGCATGCACCACGGTTCTGGGAGCCGACTCGAGCGGGGTCTTGCTGGCCGACCCGCGCGGCGGTCTCGAGGTCGTCGCCGCCACCGACGAGCACGCCCTGCTGGTCGAGGTGCTGCAGACCCAGACCCACGAAGGTCCGTGTGTGGACTGCGTCCGCGAGGACACCGAGATCGCGGACCTCGACCTGTCCCGTGCGACGACTCGCTGGCCCCGGTTCGCACCCGCCGCCGTCGAAGCCGGCTACCGCGCGGTCATCGCGGTCCCCATGCGTCTGCGCGCCCAGCCGGTCGGTGGGCTGAACCTGCTGTTCAACGATCCCCCACCGGAGGACCTCGGCGACCTCACGACACCGGGATGGCGCGCGAACCTGGCCCGGGCGTTCGCCGATCTGGCCGTCCTCGCGCTGGTCCAGGACCGCGACGATCGACGCACCGACCGGCTCGTGGAGCAGATGCTCGGCACCGTCAACGACCGCGTACATCTGTCCCAGGCCGGCGGGATGGTGGCCGCCGCCACCGGCCTGGATCCCCACGAGGCCATGCGTGCGGTCCGCTCCTACGCCGACCGGCTCCAGCGGCCGTTGAGCGAGGTGGCCCGCTCGGTCACCGACAACCACCTCGACCCCGCCCGCATCGCCGAGATGATCAGTGAACCCACCCCCGGGCCGGAGGCCTAGCAGCCGCCGAAGTGGGGGCCGGAACACGAATCCGGCAGCGGGCTCGTCGGCCCGGGCTCGAGCGCGACAGCGGCCGTACGATGGACCGATGTCAGTCAACCGGCCTCACGAGTGGCCGGCCGCGCGTCGCCGGGCCCCACGTTCGCACGATCGACCGACCGGGCGGCGGCGATGACCGGGCGGCTGACCAGCCGCCGGCCCGTCCTGCGGATCACGGCGACGACCAGGGAGTCCGGACCCGACGCGCTGGCCGTCGAGGAGCCCCTGGAGCTTCGGGTGACGGGCCGGGCGCTCGCGGTCACCATGCGCACACCGGGCCACGACGTGGAGCTGGCACACGGTTTCCTGCTCACCGAGGGGGTCGTCGGACACCGCGAGGACATCCGGCTGGCCCGCTACTGCGGCTCCCGCGACTCCACGGGCATGCACACCCACAACGTGCTCGACGTGGATCTGGCACCCGGGATCGCTGCGCCCGAGACCGGCGTCGAGCGGAACTTCTACACCACCTCGTCCTGCGGGGTCTGCGGGAAGGCGTCACTCGACGCGGTCCGGACGCTCTCCCGCTTCTCTCCGGCCGACGACCCGGTACGAGTCGACTCCGAGGTGCTGGCCGGGTTGCCCGACACCCTGCGGGCCCAGCAGCAGGTGTTCGACCGCACTGGGGGCCTGCACGCCGCGGGGTTGTTCACCGCCGAGGGCGAACCTCTGGTGGTCCGCGAGGACATCGGCCGGCACAACGCGGTCGACAAGGTGCTGGGGTGGGCGCTGATGAACGACCGCGTCCCGGCCAGGGGCACCGTGCTCATGGTGTCGGGGCGGGCGTCGTTCGAGCTGGCGCAGAAGGCCGTGATGGCCGGCGTCCCGATGCTCGCCGCCGTGTCCGCGCCCTCGTCCCTCGCGGCCGAGCTGGCCGCGGAGAGCGGCCTGACCCTCGTCGGGTTCATCCGGGGCGGATCGATGAACGTGTACACCGGGGCGGAGCGGGTGTCCGGGTGAAGGGGATCGTGCTGGCGGGCGGCACCGGTAGCCGGCTGTTCCCGATCACGACCGCGGTGTCCAAGCAGCTGCTCCCGGTCTACGACAAACCGATGATCTACTACCCGCTGTCGGTCCTGATGTTCGGCGGCATCCGGGAGATCCTGATCATCTCCACGCCGGCCGACCTGCCGCAGTTCGAGCGTCTTCTCGGCGACGGGTCGGAGCTGGGCCTCCGGATCACCTACGCCGTGCAGCCGCAGCCGAACGGGCTCGCGGAGGCGTTCATCATCGGTGCCGACCACATCGGCGACGACAGCGCCGCCCTGGTGCTGGGCGACAACATCTTCCACGGTCCGGGCTTCCCCAACCAGCTACGCACGGCCATCGCCGATCTCGACGGCTGTGTGCTGTTCGGCTACCCGGTGAAGAACCCCGGCCGTTACGGGGTGGGCGAGGCCGACGAACACGGCAGGCTGATCTCCATCGAGGAGAAGCCGGCCAGACCCCGGTCCAACCGGGCGATCACCGGCCTCTACCTCTACGACAACGACGTCGTGCGGATCGCCAGGGGGATCACGCCGTCCGCCCGGGGCGAGCTGGAGATCACCGACGTGAACCGCGCCTACCTGGAGCGGGGCACGGCCACCCTGATCGACCTGGGGCGCGGGTTCGCGTGGCTGGACACCGGGACCCACGACTCCCTGCTCGAGGCCGGCCAGTACGTGCAGGTCCTCGAACACCGGCAGGGCATCCGGATCGCCTGCCTGGAGGAGGTGGCACTCAGCATGGGCTACATCGACGCCGACGCCTGCTACGCGCTGGGCGCGAAGCTGGGCGGCTCCGGCTACGGCGAGTACGTGATGGGCATCGCCGAGGCCGCCGGCGCGACCGGTTAGTCAGCGGCGGGCCATCTCCTCCAGCCGCCGGATCCGGTCGGCCAGCGGAGGGTGGGTGGAGAACAGCTTCGACATCCCGTCACCCGGACGGAACGGGTTGGCGATCATCAGGTGCGACTGCGACACCAGCGACGGCTCGGGAGGCAGCGGGGCGAGCTGGGTGCCGCGCTCGAGCTTGCGCAGCGCCGAGGCCAGCGCCAGCGGGTCGCCGGTGAGCGCCGCGCCGCTGGCGTCGGCCTGGTACTCCCGCGACCGGCTGACCGCCATCTGAACCACCGCGGCGGCGATCGGGCCGACGAGCGAGACCAGCAGCATCGCCAGCGGGTTGGGCCGGTCCTCGTCGTCGAGGCCGCCACCGAAGAACGAGGCGAACATCGCCATGTGGGCCAGGAAGGTGATCATCGAGCTGAGCGCGCCGGCCACGCAGGAGATCAGGATGTCGCGGTTGTAGACGTGGGACAGCTCGTGGCCGAGCACGCCGCGCAGCTCGCGTTCGGTGAGCATCTCCAGGATGCCGGTGGTGGCGCACACGGCGGCGTGACGCGGGTCGCGCCCGGTGGCGAACGCGTTCGGCGCGCTGGTCGGGCTCACGTAGAGCCGGGGCATCGGCTGCCGGGCGGCGCTGGCCAGCTCCCGGACGATCCGGTACATGCCGGGCTGCTCCGCCTCCGACACCGGCACCGCGTGCATCGCCCGCAACGCGAGCTTGTCGGAGTTGAAGTAGGCGTAGGCGTTCATCCCGATCGCCGCGATCACGGCGATGAACAGGCCCGACCGCCCGAACAACGACCCGATGAGCAGGACCAGGGCACTCATGCCGCCGAGCAGGACGGCGGTCTTCAATCCGTTCAGATGGCTGTGCACGCTCGGTGATCCTCCCTCCGAATGGGCCTCACTGCGCCAACGACCGAGCCGCCGCGCCAGTTCCGCTCCCCGGGCCGGAGGGACAGTGAGCTGCACAACGGGCGCCGCGCAGCGGGGCCGCACAACGGGAGCCGCACAACGGGAGCCGCGCAACGGGGGCCGCACAACGGGCCGCGTAACCGCCGACCCGCCGCGCGTGCGTCAGAACGTCGGGGCAGGATGTCCTCATGTCTGATCACACAGCGGCCAGGGGTGTCCGCACCGATCTGCACGACCGGGTCGCGTTGATCACGGTCTCGGATCCCGAGCGTCGCAACGCGATGGCCATCGACCTGTCCGAGCAACTGGTCGAGCAGGTGCGCGCGGCCGAGGGCGATCCCGGCGTCGGTGCGGTCGTCGTCACCGGAGCCACCCCCGGGTTCTGTGCGGGCGCGAACCTCGACGAGCTCGGCTCCTCCAAGGAGGCGGGCCTGCGCCGGGTCTACGCCGGGTTCATGGCCGTGGCCAACTGCACGCTCCCCACCATCGCCGCGGTGAACGGCGCCGCGGTCGGCGCCGGGATGAACCTGGCACTGGCCTGCGATGTCAGGCTGGCGGGCCCGAGGGCGCGGTTCGACTCCCGGTTCCTCGACCTGGGCCTGCACCCCGGCGGTGGCTACACGTGGATGACCCAGCGCATCCTCGGCCCGCAGGGTGCCGCGGCCGCGACGCTGTTCATCGACGTGCTCGACGCCAAGGAGGCCGAGCGGGTCGGCCTGGTCTGGCGTGCGGTGGAGGATCCGGTGGCAGCCGCGATCGAGATGGCCGCGCGGGCCGCCGCCGCGCCGCGCGAGCTGGCCATCACGACCAAGCGCACCCTGCGGGTCACCGCCAACCTCGACTCGCAGGCCGACGCGCTGGAGATGGAGATCCGGGCCCAGGTCGCCTCCCTGGACTCCCCGGCCTTCGCCGAGCGGCTGGCTGCTCTCAAGGCGAAGGTTTCCAAGCGCGGCTAAAGGGCACTTCACTCGTTGTTCCGGAAAACAGAACATCGATGTGACATCGGTCGACCTTCGATCGACAGTTCTAGTGAAGCGACTACTCTCAAACGGAGGCAGGTTTTCACCCTCCCGCCGAGATCGACGGAAGACAGGACATGACCATCTCGGACAGCGCCGTCACCGATCAGTCGTCGAGCGGTGAGCACCCCCGCGAGATCGTCATCCACAACCGGGTCGTCATCCGGTTCGCGGGTGATTCGGGCGACGGCATGCAGCTCACCGGCGACAGGTTCACCGCGGAGGCGGCGGCGTTCGGCAACGACCTCGCCACGCAGCCGAACTACCCCGCCGAGATCCGGGCGCCTGCCGGCACCCTGCCCGGGGTGTCGAGCTTCCAGCTGCACTTCGCCGACTACGACATCCTCACCGCCGGTGACCGCCCCGACGTGCTGGTGGCGATGAACCCCGCGGCGC